>Ga0307507_10001795_pt1 | contig 47067 bp, 6 predicted proteins | sample 7_EM_MG_FD_207223 | JGI IMG/M metagenome (GOLD analysis project Ga0307507, IMG submission 207223) | Populus trichocarpa ectomycorrhiza microbial communities from riparian zone in the Pacific Northwest, United States - 7_EM | ecosystem: Host-associated > Plants > Roots > Unclassified | place...
AAGGTGGAGTCGTCCTGAAGGACGACTCTATGTACTAGCTAAGCGAGGATCACGTGATCTAAGGAAGCTCCTGTGGATGGCCCAACCCCCCCCTACCAACACCCCCCTCCAGACGCAGGAGCTCTCCAAGCTCCATCAAAACAAGCGCTGCGGGTATACCGTTCTCCATAAGCAGAGACCGTAGTGTAGTATACAAGTGGTAGAGAATAAGGAAATGATGTAGGAAGCTCAAATCTCAAAGGTCAATCGTGCGCTCGTGTCGTTGAAGAATTGAAAAAGGATCAAGATCGCCGAATCGATCGATTGATCTGGTGCTTTAATTTAAAGCTGGTGCGTCGTTGCTGCCGTAGTCGTTTACCCATGGATTCTCTTGTAGATTGAATTGGATCTCGTCAAGCGACAGTGACGTCTTTTGATATGGTGAGGCTTTGGATATAGCCGTCGATTGTGTCGCACGTAGTGCTTCTGGTGAGGCTCTGGATGAAGCCGTCGTATTCGGTCGAGTCTCTTGTTGCTGCCTGGTATATTTACAGCTCTCTCTTAAGTGCTTATGAAGCTTGTTTCCTGATTCGAGTTGCTTCTTGCATCTTCGACAGGTTGTCTTCTTTGCACGGGCTGCCGGCTGCGCTGTATTCGATGACTCTGGTGACGTTGTAGTCTTTGTATTATGTGCCGATGTAGGCGCATCTGGTGCCAATGTAGGCGTATCTGGTGCCAATGTAGGCGTATCTGGTGAGGAGATATTCGAAGCAGCACCCCCCTTTGGGTCCTCTGGTGTCGCAGTCTCGATGCTTAAAGTCCTTCTATGCAGTACCTCGATCTTGGCCATAAGCTCCTGAGTACTTGATATTTCCCCTTTAGGTAGCTTCTCTCTGACATCTTGCGTTAGGCATGCATTTATGAAGATAACTTCTTGATCTGGTGGAAGCTCTTGAAGGTCTAGATGTACTATAACTTCTGACTTCCATGCAAGAAAGTCCCCGATCTCTTGTAAAATCGGAACCTTCCGTTCTACCAAGCCACCATCGTAGTGGCGACGTCCAGTATATCGGTGGTAGTTCTGGTGTTCGGCCATGGCCCTATCGTATGAGAGCTGGCTAATCTGGTGTAAGTCGATCGAGCTCTCGTATAGAATCCCACCGCTGGTCTTTGACCCCTAGGGACAATTCTTCCCCTTAGGTAGTCTCTCCTGACCTCTGGTAGTAGAAATAACGCAAGTAGCTGATCTGGTGTCAAGATCTGACGTCGTGGTGTCAAAAAGGTCGACTTCGTCGCAACGTGCGCGGTCGAATTTGACGAATCTGGTGTCAGGGGGTCGATTGTTGATCGCGTCGTTCGTGCGCGTTCGATCGGTCTGACGTGTCTGGTGCAGCGATGGAGTCAATGGCTATGGATATAGCTGAATCTTGAAGCTGCGAGAGGGCTCATAACCTGTCACACGGGAATGCAGGTGTATGATAGTGTGGACTCCATAAGGTGGAGTCGTCCTGAAGGACGACTCTATGTACTAGCTAAGCGAGGATCACGTGATCTAAGGAAGCTCCTGTGGATGGCCCAACCCCCCCCTACCAACATATACCTTATTTTTAAATTTAATTTTTAAATTATTGTCCTAATTGTCATAATTGTCCTAATGGTCTTAAAGGTCCTAGTGGTCCTAGTAGTCCGGGCGACCTCCTAATAGGTTCCTAATAGGAAGCCAAGTATAAGTATCTCCTAAAGCTCCTAATAGACCTAATAGGAGCTATTAGGAGGCAAAAACATTTTCCTAATATTCTTTATTTAACGTACTTCACCACTAAGTGTCCGGTACTACTAAGTGTCTAATATTAAAATATACTAAAAATTGAGAAATTTATACCTTAATATCTTAACAACCACTTAATAATAAATTCTAATAATTTAGATTTAGACTTTTATATACGCTTTACAGCTTTTATTAAAATTGCATAGTAATTAGTTTAGTAGTTATTAAGATATAGAAATTTGGCTTTATTTTAGCCCCTAAATTTAATATTTTAAAAACTACTTAACTAACTATTGTGCAACTTTAATAGAAGCCATAAAGTGTATATAAAAGTCTAAATATAAATTATTAGAATTTATTATTAAGTGGTTGTTAAGATATTAAGGTAAGAATTTCCTAATTTTTAGTGTATTTTAATGTCAGACACTTACTTAGTAGTGCTAGACACTTAGTAGTGAAGTACGTTACTTATTATTTTTCTATATTATTTTCTATTTTAAGTTAGGTTTTTTATAGCTAGTAGCCTATAATTCTTAGTTAATAACTTACTACTTTAAAAATAAGTAAAGCTTATCTTCTATTACCTAAGCGCTGTTTATATTACCTTTTAGTCTTATATACTAGTCTTCTTACTCTTTTTACTTTAGCTTATACGCCTTTATAGTATTCTTTAGGCGCTAGGCCTTATAAATATCTTATAGTTATGCTATTTAGGCCTTAAATTTACTTTAAAGGCTATAAAAAAAGGGATAAGGCTAAAAAGGCTTTCTTTTATAATGATACTAGAGCGCGTCACCTGCTACTTTTTAGGCATTGTGCCAAATTCTGCCAAATTCTGCTAATACTACTTATAGAGCCAACTAATTAGGATTTTCTATTCCCGGGATGGAAAATCGCTATTAGCTTGCTTACTACTAGCGCCTTGGCGACCCCTTTGTATCTTACTAGTTTCTAATAGACTTTTTCTCCTTAGCTTAGTATTCTTATATAGTAGCAATCTATAAGCTTTGGTTTAGAAGCATTTATACGAGCCTGTTGTAAGGGATCTTTTGGCGGCTGCCAAGGCTAGCCTTCGGCTAGCCCTTGGCACCTCCTTATAAGCTCCCTTGGGCTTACAGCCCTTCCCTCCTCATTGGTTCGTCTCCGTACGAGGTATTGCCATACCTACTCTTTACCATATCGTCCTCTTCCATTGACTCTCCTTGTAGCTCATGCTTGGCTTACCTGCTCCCTACTGTATACCTGGGCAATAGCCTTACATTTGAACTGATCCTACACCCTTGCGGGTGGTAGTTGGCAGCAAGCTGAGGGCTCCGCCCTCGAGCAGTTTATGATCCTCTACCTTTTTACCTAGGCCGATTGCGTTTACTGCGACACAGCAGGTACACTAGCAGATGCTAGTAGGTCACGTCCTTATATATATATGGATAGGATTAGGAGATAAGGGAGACGGTAGCTACCTGGCTAAGGGTCAGGTGCTATCCGGATCGTACGCGATCATCCCCTGGTGATTGGTACTGTATATAATTGGCAGTGCAGCGGTGCAACTCTGCCCCGACGGCGATCCAAAGGTGATTTAATTGCTATCTAAAAGCTTTTTGGTAAGAGTTAAGGGGGATCCTACGCGATTAAGCTTGCAAATACTTAACAGGCCAACCACGGTTTACTCGCTATAGAGGTCCCACCAACAGAGATTGGAAGGTTAAACGTCCGTAAAGAGATGCAGCTACCCTAGAGGCTATCCGATTGCTATTTAATGGCTATCTAAAGAACTAATGGCTAGCTTTTGAAGCTACAGCTACTACCCTTACTTCTAGATTAAATGCAACCCTGAGCTTTGGCTTAAAGATCTAATGCGATCTTTTACGGAGCTACGACTCCCACCTGGAGACTCTCTGGTTGGCAGCTAGAGAGCTGCTGAGGCTTAATTAAAAGCGATTGGCTCTTAGAGCTATGGCTCGCCAAAGAGCTTTGGCTCTAAGATTGAAGGTAATCTCTGAGATTGTAGGTGGTCTTATAAGCTACTACTTACTTTAAGAGCTATATAGCTCTAAGATCCTATGTGATCACTTAAGGGCTACGGCCCAACCCGGAGACTCTTTGGCTGTTAGCTATAGAGCTGCCGGGACTGAATTATATGCGATTGTCTCTTAGAGCTATGGCTCGCTAAAGAGCTACGGCTCGCCCCAAAAGCTACAACTTAGCTTAAGAGATCCTATTGCGGTTAAATGCTATTCCTTAAGCTATTGCTACAGCTTTAAGAGCTCCGGCTTAGAGATCCTCCGTAATCTTATAAGCTACGGCTTACCCTAAGCTATGGTTCGCCTAGAAGATATGGCGACAGCTTAAAGATCCTATGCGATTAAGCCGGCTCCAAGTGGAGACTATCTGGCTGTCAGCCATAGAGCTGATAAGACTTAACTATATATAGTTGTCTCTTCAAGATTAATCGCATGCGATTAAGTCTTATCCCACCAGCAGACGCTCTTTTCCTACCCTAAATTAGGCCTTTTTTCCCACTGGGTTTTGGCTATAGGTTGAGGTTTTTATCAAGGCTGCTTGGCTGGTCTTTTTCCCTATTTCCCTGTACGAGCAAGGCTTCGGCACTGCTTACCTTTTTGTATATAGAAATTAATTCATTTGGGTATATGGGCTGGGGGCTAGCCCTAACGAAGGGGGGGGGCAATGTAAGGGATCTTTTGGCACCTCCTTATAAGCTCCCTTGGGCTTGCAGCCCTTCCCTCCTTATTGGTTCGTCTCTGTATGAGGTATTGCCATACCTACTCTTTACCATATCGTCCTCTTCCATTGACTCTCCTTATGACTTATGCTCGGCTTGCCTGCTCCCTACCGTACACCTGGGCAATAGCCTTACATCCGTTATATCTTTAATAGTAAAGTAGACTATATATTATATAGAAATGTAGATATATAGTAGTGTAAGAACTTTTTACAGTAGAGTAGTTATAAAGGGTAAGAATATATATAATAAGCGGAAATATTATATAATTGTAAAAAGCTTCTATAAATGTCTATATACCCCTCCCTCTTCCCCCCTACTAACATTAGAGTAAAAAGATTCTTAAAAAACTCTATATCTATAAAAGGTAAGGGGGAAGACGCGTAAACGTGGTATAGGTAAATAAAGCTACTAAATATATAAATATTAAAGGAGAAGAAAAAGAAGAGGGCTCTATCTTATAGAATTGGAATTATAGTAGGCCTTTTTGTATTAAATTAGAAGCCCTGTATAAGCTAGAAACTAGCGCGGGTATAAAAATAGAAAAGGGTTAGAACATGGATTGTCAAGGCGACAATAAGGTCGAAGGCGCGCAACGAGGTTCTCTATACTAACCCAGTACTAACCCAGGCCTTAAAAACGCGTCCGAAAAGTAGGGGCCACCCCCCCGGGGATGTGTGGACGATATGCCGCGGGCCGTGGGGGACCGTGCGTAACCCGAGGTTATGCCAAGCTTAACCCGGACCTGCGATACCTATCACAGGTCTTCCAGTAACACTAGGACATGGTGAACCCATACCTTCACTTACGATATTCTGCTGTAGCAGTAAAACCTCGATCTCAGCTATCCACTACTGCACCATTGGCAAGCCTCTGACCTCTCGCTTAGCCAGCAAGATCACGTTTCACGGCCTGGGCCTGAGCCTGTGCCTGAAGCGATGTTGGAGACTCAAGAGGATGTATTTCAGTTTCCCGAATCTGAACGATATTTCCTAGAACCTCACCTTCCCCCCAAATACCTCGACGATGACAAAACACGAAGGCCGTTTACGACCCTAACCTTTGCTACATCTCTCGACTCCACACTAGCTCTTTCGCGAGGTTCTCAGACCCACCTCTCCGGTCCTCAATCAAAAGCTATGACACACTATCTACGGTCTCGACATCAAGCTCTCCTGGTTGGGGCTGTGACGGCAATAGGGGACAATCCGAGCTTGAATTGCCGGATAAAAGGCGTAGGCGGGTATGGTGGTGAAGATTTGGAAGGCCAACCACGTCCGGTTGTGCTGGATCCAACTCTGCGCTGGGACTTTTCCAGCGATTCCAAAGTCCTTGCACTAGCAGCCAACGGAAAGGGACGGGCGCCCTACATTATCTGCGCAAAGCATCCCCCTGAGCTGAAGAGAGTACTGCTAGAACGTCTCGGTGGCAAGTTCATTACACTCAATATCTCAGATACTGGCCTTTCTAAAGGCAAATTGGATTGGGCAGATATCTTCCAAGCTTTGAGAGACCATGGGATCCAAAGCCTTATGGTTGAGGGCGGTGGGACAGTCATAAATGATTTACTTCAGCCGCATTATGCTGCACTAATTGACTCGGTCATTTTTACTATTGTTCCCACCTGGCTTGGACAAGGCGGAGTGGCTATCTCTCTGCCGAGAAGATACTCTGCTGATGGGACTCCCATTCCTGCCGCGAGACTGAAAAATGTGATATGGCATCCTTTTGGAGAGGATGTGGTGGTTTGCGGGAAACTTCAGTAGAGATATACCTACGTTTAGTTATAAAAAAAAGGCACGGCATTTGATAGACCTAGAATTCCTGCCTGATCCAGTCCTTGCGTTGGGTAGTAATTGGCGGTGACTAAGAGAGTCAATGAGCGATACGAGAACAATTCACATTAGCAGGTGTAATAATATCGCTAGATAAATAAACAGCGGGATACTATCAAAGTGTATTGTTTTAACGCAGCCCTCTCTTCAGTGGATGACTTTAGGCAGCTTTGAATGCTCAAGGAAAGGGATTATCTAAAGTGCAGAGTTTAACAATTAGTCTGTTACGAAATGAATTAGAATCCTTGGCATGCAGATACCCGATTTTTGCACCTAACCTTACGTATAAAACCGTGAGATAGCCTATTTCCATGTTAAACGCGCCTAATTGTCAATATAACGTCTCCATCGTTAGTAAGTTAAAGCCGACGTCGCCCTACTAATTGCCCAATCTTAACGCGTTTCCTAGTGTTATAGTGCCTTATATTAACCCTACTTATCGCGCAGATATAGTCCATCTACTTAAATTAGGCTAGCGGCTAAATACTATTATAAAATAGCTATCCCTTCCCCTGGTAAAATGGGTCCTATAATTATTAATAAGGCCTAGTCAATAGAACCAATGGAATTAAAGCTTCGTAACTATACACGTACTTTTAATTCTAGTGCCTGTATACGGATTAACTTTTATAGGACCCTACTAGGGAAGGGGTACGTTAGTTAAGCTACTATATATAATACTAAACGTTATCTTATATAATATAGCTAGCCTATTAAGCCTTATATATAAAAGGCTAACTACCGGCGTTAATAAGATCTAATAAAGAGGCTCTCCTTAAACTCCTACTCTATAATAGTTAGAAATATCTAAACGAAATTTAGTACTAGCTCTATTATAAATATAATCTTAATATTACTTATACTATAATCTACTATATCTTAAAGAAAGAAAGGTAGTAAAAAGGTAATTAAGCGTATATAATAAGGCTATAACTTATAGCTAAGAGAGCTCTATTATAATAATATAAGGTAGTTTCTAGTAAATATTATAGTATTTATTCCTTAATAAAGCCATTTTTTAATAAAAAGACTAGCTAGTAGACAAGAGGATAAGCTTTAGTTAGTAAGAAGACGTGCTATTAAGGCGATCTTTAAAGAGATAATACTTAAAGTATTTACACGGCTATAATAATTAACGACTAGGTATAAGGGATATTATTATAATTACCTTAGAATACCCTTAGCATAATCACTATATACCTTTTAAATAGTTATCGGTTATGTGCTAGAGGCACATACCTATAGTATATAGTCTTTCTAATTCTAGAGGCTTTACCTCCTCAAGAATTTGTCACCTTTATAATTTAATCTATTTCTATAATCGTGCCTTATAGTCTACTATATTCAAATTCTTTATACTCCTTTTAGAAGGGCAGCCAGCTTAGTAATTAGATTATTAATTATACCTACTATCTCTCCCTCTAAATCTCGTAACGACTTAAATTAAAAACCCTATATATACCTTATAGAAATCCGTCGCAATAAGGTAGAAAAGTACCTCTAATAGTAAGAGATTGCGACTATATATACCTCTAGGTAAGGCGGCCGTATAAGCCCTAATATCTAAATCTACTAGGAGTTTAAAGACTCTTATATACCTACGGTTACCGGCAATGTTAAGAAAAACATAAATGCCCTCTTTAACGGCTATAACGCTGCTAGAAAGTAGCCGGAACCCCTCTAATCCTACTTAAGCTAATTAGAAGATTAAGCGCTAGAGATAACTTTAAGATCTTCTCCTAAGCTAGAAATGCTAAAGGGATATACTAATATATTTAATCAAAGACTTAACTAGAACTTTCCTAGAAGATTACCAGCCTATAATTAGTATAATAGTGGTATATAGACGGCTGATAAGCTAAGTAGGTTTGCCCCTTTAGGTAATCTAACCTAAATATTATAGATTAACTAAGTAGTTATAAATAAGTTTAATTGCTAGCTATTGACCATAATAAGTTATTAACGCGTAATAGTTTAAGACGTTTAATAAGGAAATAGAATAGGTTTAGGAAACGTGGTGAAGATATAGGGGTAGTTATAGTACGTATATAGGTATTACGGGATAAATAAGCGGCTTAGAGTTCCGTAACACTAAATACTAACTTAAGGCCAGAGCTTTATTAGAAAATCCGTACTAGCTACTAGTATTAATACTACATTAGTAGCTAGAATTTCCCTAGGCCTAAGTTAAAAAAGTTAAGAGCCTTATACTAATCTTTTTTAAGAAGAATATTAAGAAGTTATTATAAGACTCTTGGGAGCTGTATAGGAAGAAGCTACTAATAAATATATAAGAACCCTTTAGGGGTAAATTTAGATCTAATAGGGTTTAATTTAGGCTAAATTTTTTTTACCTAGGCCTCTTAGAGGCTATTTAGTATCTACTTAAAGAGGTATAAAAGACTTAGAGAGGTATCTATGTAACGAATAGAAAAATATTATAAACTAATTAACTAAGGCGTCTACTAGTTTAGAACTCCGCTATAGACCTAATACCTAATATTTATACGACTAGGCTTATAAGGCAGATAACTTCTTTAAGATACTAATAATATAAGATAACACTAAGGAGTGTACCTAATAGATTATTAATAGGATTATACTTAATTAACTTAATAAAGAGTAGAGTACTATATAGCCATAGCTATAACCCTTTTTAAAGAATTAGACTTAAAATCCGTATATTATATAGCTTAACTGTTATAATTTCCGCTAGTTTATAAACTTTATAGAAACCTATGCTTAATAGATAAATCTAGAGCCCGTTAAAAATAAAAACGGTTATATTTACAAGAAGAAGAAGATCGGATTTATTTAGGCTAGAATCAAGCTAGCAATTTAGGATAAAATTAAGCGCGTAGGAACTCCCTATCGCAGAATACTATATATACTAAATTTGAACGAGCGGTTTTACACGCCGAGGCCGCGGTAAGGAACTAAATCTCTTTCGGTATAATATCCGCAATTTTGCCAATTCTGCCAAATTCTACTAAATTCTGCTAGAATTGTAATAGCGTATAGTACGTGTCTATTAACCTAGCTGCTAGGTTAATATATATATCCCTTCCTTCTATATTCTGTTTTCTTTTCTTATATAACGTCTTAACTTTACTACGCAGCTTATATATATATAGTTTAATAATATCTACTGTGCTATATATTATCATTGCTTATATTCGTTCCGTAACATATATCTATTTTAATTACTATTAGTAGTATTGGTTAATAGATTTTTATGATAAAGTCCTAAGTAAATAACTTCTTAAACTTAAATAGTTAAGTTTTTTCCTTTCTCTATTTCTATAGTTCATCTTCCTTTATAATAGTTTAATATTATTTAACTGCTATATAATAAATCGTCTATAGTAGTTATAAATTCCTAAGAATAATTTTTCTTATCTAACACTCTATAGTTTTTATTAGTTAATAATATACTGGACCTTTACTAAGTATAGTTACAATTAGTCTAGTTTAATAATAAACACTATAAATTCTATTTTCTTAGTAAGAACTTATATTTCTTAATAACAATTAATATTTATTTATTATATTATATCTTTAAATCTAAATACGCCTTCTATTTATTCTCTTAGATTAATCTTTATAACAATCTGTATATTATATATTCTATCTTAAATTTTACTAATTAAAGGTAAAAGATATCTATCCTTTTAGGTAATGCTATTTAGCTATTTATAATTAATATATTGTTCGGTAACGAAGTTACTTTACCTATATATGTTTTTCCGCACAATTATGCCTAGCATCTTACTAGTCACTTATTTACCTTTTATAGGTTTATGCCGTGACTGGGTAGTGCGGAGCCTATTACCTTATATATATTGCCTAAGGTTTCTATTTTTCTTTAGTATAAATAGTACTAAGTATCTTACTAATAACTATAATAGTTAGATATATCCCTTTTATAGATTATCTAAGATAAACTCTTAAATGCTCTTAACTTATTATTTATTAATTTATAGACTAGAAAGAACTTTAGACTAGTTTCTAGTTCCAATTCCAATTTATAATTCTATAGTATATACTTTACTAGTTTTTCTACTTCTTTACCCTATTGCTCTATAAACTTATAGTATCTCTTTATGCCTTGTATAGGTCACCCTTACTTAGAACTATACTATCTTAGTAGCTTATTATATCTTATATCTTTAGTAGCCTAATTAATCTTTAGGTTATATTCTCTTAATTAAGGAATTTTTAGAATTACTTTATCCTTACTTAATAATAGGATATTAAATAATTTATAAATATTCTTCCTTTAATATTTAACTATACTAGTTCCGTTTTAACTCAAATAAACCTTCCTTTATAATCTACTAGTTATCTTATTACTATAGATAATGGATATAGATCTAATTTCTTTTAATAATGTTGTTTTAATCTTTTAATATTAGTAGTAAAATATATTTCCTAATTACTCTACTATTAATTAGAGCCTTAAACTTCTTGCCCTACTAACTTAATTTAGCACTAAGGTAATTCTTATTTATTCTTTTTAACTGCTTTATTACTTTAAGGGTCGAAGGGTTTACTATAAGCTCTGTCACGGGACACCTCTATAACACCTTATACACGTCCACCTGTTTCTACCAATGTAGTAAAAAAAGAACTAACCACAAGACGGCAACCCAATGGCAATTTGCCAGCAATTTACAGCAATCTAACGGCAATCTGCCGCATTCTGCCATATTCCGCCAAAGTCCACCAAATTCTGCCAAGTTCTGCTAGGACCGCTCCTTAAGTCCTATTCTACTCTATATATATGTTAACCAAGCAACCAAACTAACAATATATACCCTTTCTTCCCATTTTCTTACCTTTTCTTCTTACGCAACGTCTTAACTTTATTACACAGTTTATATACATAGCTTAATAATATCTACTTTGCTATATATTATCATTGCTTATACTTACTCTGTGATACTACATTACGTTAAACTATATACTCTATCCTGCCCTAACTAATATGCAAAACAACCCAGAAACCCCCCTATCCATAAATAACCTATACGCCCTATTTACTAAACAAATAAGAAGTCTTTAAGAGGCTTTTATGGACGCTCTTGACTAATAAGAAGCTTAATATTATAAGACAATCCAATCCCTAAGAAAGGAAGTTAAAGAGATTTATTATAACCCACCATCTACTACACCATCGCCCCTACCTATCCCTACTAGTATTAACCTATAAATACCAGATAAGAAGAATATATCTAAAACTAACTTCTTAACCCCAAATTCTCCAGTTAATACTCCTAAAAAAAGTTATCTAAACGCCTCCCTAATCCTCCCGCCTATTCTAGTAAAAAGAGTAAGCTATACTTTTTCTTTAACCAACTTTAGAATAAGCTAAGCGGCAATATTAATCGCTACCCTACCCCTAATAGTTAACTTTATTACGCTATAAGCCGCCTAAAAGGAGATACCGTGGACACTATATACCCGTTCCAACTAAGTACAGTAAAGGAACTAGTTACTATACTGGAAGCATCTTATAGCGACCCTAACTAAGTCGCCATATTATAAAGGAAACTGAATAAGATGATATAGGGTTCTAAGAACTTCCTATTATACTTTACTGAATTCCACTACTACGCTAAGGAGACTAAATAGAACAAACCCGTCTTAATTAATTACCTAGTAGAATCTCTAAACCCTAAATTAAAAGCTTCTCTTATAGGAGTTAAACTGCTAGGTACCATTACTGCCTGCGCCAACGTTATTAATAGCCTATATAACGACTTACTACGCCTTACCCTAAAATATATACCTTAATACTCTGCCCCCTAACCGCCTAAGACCTGCAAGGACTTAGACGCTATAAATATTAACACTAGGACCCTTTCCTATACCCTAAAAGGATCTACCAAATAAGAGCAACACATTAAATACGGCCTCTGTTTTAAGTGCGGAAGCAATACTTATATCTCCAGCTATTGCTCTATCCCTTTCTAAAAGAATTTACAAACAGCCAATACTAGTAGCCGTTCACCACACCAATCCTCTAGTTACCGTCCCTAATCTTTACCTAGTTCCAGCCCTATATCTAGTAAGCACCACTTATAAGGACAAAGTTACAACCGATGTTCTATAGGAACCCCTTCCTATTTGCTACTAAAAGGTATATCCTAGAGTTAAGTTGCTCTCCGGGACAGCTATATTATAGAATCTTATTAAATGCATTAGATATAGCAAATCTTAACTCTTAGGATTATAGTATAACCGTTAACTGCCGTCTTTGGCAGAAAAGTTAATAGGCTAATACTTAAGTCCTAATTAACACAGGAGCTAGCGGCATAGGATTTATTAATAAGATCTTCGCGTAAGATAATAGGTTTACCCTAACATCCCTTAACCGGCATATTAACATATTTGGATTTAATGGTAAACATACTATCTTAGGCCGTATTACTTATATAGCGGCCCTAAAACTCCAATACCTAAACCACAAAGAATTAATTAAGCTCTTTATAACTACCCTAAGTCACCTAGTAATCCTTAGACAGCCCTAGATAAAGCTATATCCCTTCGCCTAGTAAAATGTGTCCTACGGTTATCGATAAGAGCCAGCCAATAGAATCAATGGGATCAAGGCTCGTGGCCATATGCGTATTTTTGATTCTGGTGTTCGCGCACGGTCTAACTCTCGTAGGACGCTACCAGGCGAAGGGATAAAATAACCATTAATTAGGACAACCTTAAGCTTCTATTTACCACCTCCCATTGCAAGCAGAAGTGCCTTATAACTTACTGCTTAGACCCTAAACTAAAATCTAAAAAATCTACCAGGATCCACTAGTCTAAAATTTCAACTAATATCCACCCTATACCTAAAAAGTCTACCCAATTCCACCAACCCAAGAATTCTACTAAATTCCACTAATATAAGATTTCCACTAACGCCTACTAAGAACCTAAAAATAATACACAACTATACAAACTAACCCTAACTACTGTACCCTAAACCAAGCAGAAGCTTAAGCTTAATATATAAAAGTACCAGAAGAACTGGTATTCTACTATAAAAAGGATACTTAAAGAACTCGAACCTAAATCTAATATTAATTCTATACCTAATACTAAACCTAAACCTAAATAAGAAACTATATAAGAAATTAAGGATAATCTAAACTCGCTTAATACCTTAGATATCTATATAATTGGAGCTACCCCACTAGTATAACTTGCTAAGAAACCTAAATATACAATCTTCGCCGTTACAATGGCCGATATTAAAAAGGCCCTAACACTAAAGAAGCATACTAACCCTGCCATAAAAGTACTAGTATGCCACTATAAGCACCTAGAGGTATTTTTATAAAAGGAAGCTAATAAGTTAGCAGAGCACTAACTATATAACCACAAGATTATACTTAAAGAAGGAAAACAGCCAGGATTTAGACTACTATATAGAATGTCCTAAAACAAACTCTAAGTACTGCGGAAGTACTTAGACGAACACCTCAGTAAAGGATTTATTAGAGTAAGCTCTTCGCCTATAGCTATAGCTATAATCTTTGTTAAGAAACCTAGCGGCAGTCTGCGCTTTTATATAGACTACTAAGCTCTTAACGCTATTACTATTAAGAATCGGTACCCGCTCCTGTTAATTTAAGAGATATTAAACCAATTAAGTAAAGCTCGCTACTATATAAAACTCAACCTTATCCACGTATTTAACCGCCTCTATATTACAAAAGGAGATAAATAGCTTACCGCATTCTATACTAGATACGGACTATTTAAATACTTAATAACGCTATTTGGCCTTATAAATGCCCTAAGTTTATTCTAATACTTTATAAATAATACCTTATAACCTTACCTGGACGTTTTCTGCACTGCTTATATTAACAACATCCTGGTATATAGTAATAACCTAGCTAAATACAAGAAACACATTAATCTTATCCTAAAAGCCCTACGTGGAGCTAGCCTATAATTAGATATAGATAAATGCAAGTTTTATAAAATGGAAGTTCTATACCTTGGACTAATTATTTCTATGGACGGCATATAAATGGACCTAAAGAAGATTAAAGTAATTATAAACTGGCAAGAACCTAAGAACGTTAAGGATATAAGAGTCTTTATAGGATTTGCTAATTTCTACTAACGGTTTATTAATAACTTCTCCGCCCTAGTTTTACTCCTTATAGCTCTAACCCAAAAGGATAAAGCCTTTATCTTTAACAAGGAATATAAGAAGGCCTTTATCTATCTAAAAGTTATGTTTACTACCGCACCTATACTTTAATACTTTAACCTAAACTAAAAGAGTGTTATAGAAGCTGACTTATCCAACTATATTACTAGAGGCATTCTATCTTAGTATAATAAGGAAGGAGAACTATACCCTATAGCATACTTCTTAAAATAACTAAGTCCAGCTAAATATAACTACAAGATCTACAATAAAGAATTATTAGCTATTATTAGATATTTTAAACAATGGCGACCCAAACTAGAAGGCGCTAGATTTTTAATTAAGGTCCTTAGCAACTATAAGAACCTATAGTACTTTACAACTACAAAACAGCTAAGCCACTATTAGGCCCGCTAGTTAGAATATCTATCTTATTTCCAATTCTTAATTATATACTACCCAGGCATTCTAGGCCAAAAGCCTAGTGCCCTAACCCAACATTTACAAGACATATTAGCATAGGAAGAAGTATATACCTACCGTAGTTAAACCCTACTTTGCCCTAAATTGTTTAATCCCCTAGCTGAAGACCTTATAGTACATATCCTTAAAATAACTAATTAATTAATTAAACAGATTATAATTGATAAATACCCAAATAATAAGTTTATCCAAGAAACGCTTAAGCTAATTTAAGGCAGCGTTAGACGCTTTAAAATGATTTCTTTAAGTAAATACAAAGCTTGCGGAGACCGCTTATACTACTAAAACTGTCTAGTTATACCTAACCACAATATACTTAAGCTTAAGCTCCTTAAACATGCATATAATTTACTAGTAGCTGGCCACCTAGGCTAAGGAAAAACCCTAGAACTCCTTTAATAACAGTACTATTGGCCGAATATGCATAATATAATAAGAAGGTATATCTCTAGCTGCTATACCTACTAACAAGCTAAAGCTTTATATAAAACATATAACGGCTTTCTAAAGCCACTACCCGTTCTAAACCAAAAATGGAAGAACATCTTAATTAACTTTATTATTAAGCTCCCTGCAAATAGAGGGTATATAAACATTATAGTAGTTATAGACTAACTATTTAAGATAAAACACTTAATCGCCTACCCTAATATATTAGCACCTACTATTGCCCAGTTATTCCTAGATTATATATAGAAACTCTACAGACTTCCTAAAACAATCATCTCTAATAAAGGTAGATAGTTTATCTCTATATTTTAGAAAGAACTAACTACCTAACTCCATATTAAAGCACTATTGTCTATAGCATACTACCTAGAAATAGACGGTTAAATAAAACGTATAAATACTATAATGGAATAGTATATTTGGATATACACATTGTATTTACAGGATGACTGGATAGACTGGCTTGTATTTACTAAGTTTACTATAAACAACTCCGTCTTGGAAACTATAAAGGTCTTCCCATTTTTGGCTAACTATAGCTAGCACTTACAAATGGGTTTCAAACCCTTTAGTAATGTCCCTTACCCCACTTATTATACCTTACAAATTATAAAAGTAAATAATTTTATAAAGAAGATAGAAGAACTATAAAAGTTCCTTACTAACAAAATAATATAGGCCTAATCTGTCTATAAAGCCGCAGCAAATAAGAACTAAACCCTAGCACTAGCCTACCAAATTAGCAACTTTATCTAGCTAGATATAAGAAATCTAAATATAAAACGACCTAATAAGAAACTTAATTAGAAGAACGCCGGCCCTTATAAGGTTAAGAGAGTTGTCTTTCCTTATACCTACTAACTAAAGCTTCCTAATATAGTTAAAATCCACCCCATATTTTATACATCAGTCCTTTATCCTACTGCCCCTATATTAGACACCCTGCCTAAATAGATTTAAGACCCTCCCCTACCAGTTAAAGTGGATAGTAAGAATAAGTACCTTATTAAAAGAATTAATAATATTAAGTACAACAAATGGAAACGCTAATATATATACCTTACGAAATAGATAGGCTTTTATAAGCCTATATAGGAACCCATTAACTTTATAGGACTTATATAAGCCATAGAAGACTTTTATAAACTTCACCTAGAACTACTATAGCCCTATTTCGCAGAAGCTTGAGTTTAAAGGGGGGGTACTATTACGGGACACCTCCATAATACCTTATATACATTCACCTGTTTCTACTAACGTAGCAAGAAGAGAACTAACCACAAGATGGCAACCTAATAGCAATTTGCTAGCAATTTGCTAGCAATCTAATAGCAATCTGCCGCATTCTGCTATATTCCGCTAAAGTTCACCAAATTCTACTAAGTTCTGCTAGGACCGCTCCTTAAGTCCTGTTCTGCTCTATATATATATTAACTAAGCAACCAAACTAATAATATGTACCCTTTCTTCCCATTTCCTTACCTTCTCTCCTTATGCAACGTCTTAACTTTATCACACAGTTTATGTACGTAGCTTAATAATATCTACTTTGCTATATATTATCGTTGCTTATACTTACTCCATAACAAGCTCCCTTCCCCTACTACGACCAGTGCACCGCAGGCACCGCAGACGCACCATAGACGCAGACGCAGACGCAGACGCAGACAACTACCACAATACCACAATACCACAATACCACAATACCACGATTCCACAATACCAAAATACCATTTCACCGCAGATGAACTGTAGGCTATTGCGCTATAGACAACTACTACAATATAGGCATACTGCAGATGCGCTGCTAGGGTAGCTATGGTAGGGGGACGAGGGGCCGGCCTGTATTACCATTAGCACGTTAAATATAAGGTGTATAGGCGAATTGGTGTTTATACCCTATACAGACAACCTTGTGAAAATTTTTCCTACTAGGGTGGGTTTTATGTAGCAAGGTTCGCCCTTATAAAATACCTGTTTCCTAGAACATAAAACTAGGATTAATAGCCTACTTATGGGGAGAGTAGCTATTAATTACTAATTCCCTACCTATTCTTAAGCAAGGAGAAGAATAGGTTACATTGCCGAAAAAGTTGTATAGGAATAACTGGTAGTTGTCTCCAAGCTGGCAAATTATATAGAGCCCTTTGTTTTTATATGCAAATGTTATTAAATCTATCTTTTAGAGCGCTTTTTCTACTCTAGGAACGGCAGAATACGGCAGAAATAGATAAAAGAGCCAGGATTTCTTTATTTCCTTGGTGTAAACTAAATATTAAAGAGCAAAATACTAGGACAAAACTTCCCTAGCATTTAAAACGGGCTAGAGTGCCTACTTAGTTACTAGTACATATTAAGCTGCCTAGGAAGGATTCATGTATATAGGACTATAGCGCTATAGCCTAGAGGCTGCATGCGCAGTATTGTACATAGTATAATACAATGGATATAAAAAATAAAATAAAATAAAAACAAGCTCCCTTTAGTCCTATAGGCCTTTTCTTTTTCTAAAGCATCTATTTAACTAGTCCTATTTTAACTAATATTTAATTTTTTTTAATATACTTTTATATCACTAAGCATTTTTCTATAAGGAATTTTTCTAGTTTTAAAGTTATAACCCTTAACTCCTAAATCTCCAGCTATATATAAACTTAGTATTTCTACACTTTCTCTCTTTAATTCCCTAATATATTCTTTTTAGATATTTATTATTTTAAAGCTTTAGCATTCTATATACCCATGGCGTTTTGATTTTTATAAGCTTAATTAATACCACCTAGTTAGCTAGGTGGCCGCTAGCACAGTATATAGGTTAATTATATTATAACTATAAATTTTAATTCAATTAATAAAAAGGTTAGGGTCAAAAAGGCCGTTACAGCCTCCACTGCAGGAGAATTTACTTCTATGGCTAAAGCAGCGCGCTTTTTTAAAGCTAAATACGAGCGCGTTAAGAATCGCGTTAATAGACGTCTACTATAAGCTGGGCAGCCAGCTTATAACCTATTACTCTCTAGACCTAAGGAGGAAGGCCTTATTATATAACTATGGCGTAAAGACGCACTTAAAACGCGTGTAACTGTCCAAGAGCTTAAGTGGGAGTATAATCTCGGTCCATTAGAACCACCTACTTATAGCAACCATTAGACTAACAGATTCCTTAAGAGGCATCTAGAATTTAACCTACGCACTAAAAATTTTAAAAAGCTAGAAAGACAGGCAGCGGAGGACCTAGTTAAGCTATTGCGGTAGTACTAGGACCAGTGCTCTTATTAATATTTAATATCAGTATAATGCCGTATTAATATTTATATTAAATATATTAAATGTTAAATACAGTACATAGTAGGCATGGTGTTTTATTTAAAAGTAGGCCCCCCTTTTCCCCCTTAGGGCCTAATAAAGCTCCAAAATAGCTGCTCTCTCACGACTGCCCTCTTACTGCTATCGTCACCTTCGCGATCCTTAGTGTGGTGTAGTAGATATTACCTACTCTCTAGATTCCGCCAAGGTATCCAAAGCCTCTTATACTACATTTGGCGTCATAAGCTTCTCTCCGGCGGTAATATAACTTAGTAGCCAGCTCTTTAAGTACTCTATGCGTTTAATATTGGTACTCCCTAGTAATATGCGGTCCTAGTAGGATTGTTCGCCGTAATATAAAAAGATTCGCTCGGCCTCTGTCGACATTAACAGTATAGATAATATATTAATTGCTACTTAAGAGAGTCGTAGATAGTTGGGTCTGCGAGTCAGATTAAGCTAACACTTTAGCGCCGTGCCTTAATTTAAAATAGGCTTTAATTTAATAAAGTCTTTATACTTATCCTCTACGCTACCGGTGACGTTAAGTATACGCATATAGAGTTCGGTTTTAAAAGGCCCAGTAGAGAAATTAGTAGAGGCGACTTTTGGTTTAACTTTATAATATATATATTGCTTCTCCTAAAGCTTACTTACTGCACAAACGATTTCTTATACCACTTCTTATTCTAGTGTCTTTTAATATAGGTTTTCCAACGCGATGGGTAAAGGAGAATTAAGGCAGCATAAGTAGAAGTATTGTTAGTAAGCTTGTAGTATTTATTAAAGGTATATCATCTTGTAATAATGGTAGAGAGAAGGCGTTAATTTAAGTAATATTAATCCTATAAATCTACTAATTAGTAGAGCCTTAATTATAACCTTAAAGTTCACCTGTAACCGCTTATAGTGTTTAATAAGTATATTTATGGTATATAGCGTCTGGTCAATTAAAAAGAAGTTGCCTTAGTTTATTATTATAACCTTATAAAATGGCTTTAAGAAAGTATACGTCTTATTAATAATATTCCAATCCTCTGGGAAGAGGCAGTTGTCTTTTGCTTTCTTATACCAACTCTAATAGTACGTATTAATTGCCGTTTAAACTTGCTTACTCTTAATAGCTTTAAGTATAGTATACTATAAGTTCTACTAAGTATTATTATCTAAAGGAATCGATTGCCTGGCAGATGTTTTAGACTTATTCTAGTGAGTCTCTAATGCGCAACTATATATGATAAGGTTATAAACTCTACTAAGTGTACTAATCTCTCTTTAGCCTACGGCCTATGCTTTCTTTATCTTTTATATAAACTTCTTATTAATTACTAAGTTTTTATTAAGCTAAGCTTGCCAAAGAGCTTTATTAATTGCCTCTTTATCTTTAAGGTATAGGAAGGCCTAGAGGGCAAGGTTAATAATATAGCCACTATATTAAATTTAGTAGTAAACTAGGCCCTAATAAGGGAGCCTTTTTTTCTAAAGGGCCATAGAAATTAAGCAATATATCTTATTATTTGAGCCGTGATTATCGTTATATATATAGCCAATGTTATCTAAAATCTCGTAGCTCTTACAGTGCCTGGACATTAGTCTATGCACACACCCTAAAACCCCACCAAAATTGGCCAAAAGTCACCCTTTTTATCTTCAATTTTCTCCACCACTACATTATAATAAATTATAAAATTTAATTTATATATAAATAAATACTATCTTTGAAATTATTTAAAATTATTTTAAAATATTTTAAGAAATTGAAAAGTTATTTAAGCTAGAAGTTAAAAGACTTTGATTTTTTCAGTCTCGCTAAGAAATTTCTTAGCGAGAGAGTAAATTTATTAAAAGTTTAACTTCCAGCTTATATAACTTTTTAATTTCTTAAATTATTTTTAAAATGATTATAAAATTTTTTAAAGATAGTATTCGTTTATATATAAATTAAATTTTATAAATTATTATAATGTAGTGGTGGAGAAAATTAAAGATAAAAAGGGTGACTTTTGGCCAATTTTGGTGGGGTTTTAGGATGTGTGCACAGACTAATGTCCAGGCACTGTAGTAACGCGAAAAAAGGTAACAGCTTAGTCCTTACCACCGTGCAAGGGAAGCTTAAGTTATAAGGCTATTGCCTAGGTATATGGTAGGAAGCAGGTAAGCCAAGCATAAGTTATAAGGAGAGTCGATAGAAGAGGACGATATGGTAAAGAGTAGGTATAGCAATACCCTAGTATAGAGAGAGACGAAACAATAAGGAGGAAAGGGCTGTAGGCCTAAGGAGCTTATAAGGAGGTGCCAAGGGCTAGCCTTTAGCTAGCCTTAGCAGCTCCTAAGAGTCCCTAAGCGTGTACCTAAATAAGGGGCCAAAAGATCTCTTATACTAATAGAGTAAGTAGAGCCTTTTATAACTACCTTATTTCCGCTTTAATAAAATAGGCAATAATTGCTTAAAAGGAACAGTAGTTCGGTAACGTCTATATATTAACTAAGAAGTATATTTTTAAGAGAGAGCTTTAAAGCTTTGCTCTTAGAATCTCGCAATATACTACAGAGGTCACTGTCTAAAGTTCTTGCACCTTCCTAATTAGGAAGTTAACTTACTAACTCTATTAATATATTATTAAATAAGAATTTTTCTATTTTTTTATAAAATTTTATAAGCATTATATAAATTATAAATTAAAATTAGCGTATAATTAATAGTATTAAGATAGTTATTATAACTTGAAATTTATTAAAAATTACGCACTTGTAGCGAGATCGCCACTAAATTTACGTTGGGTAGCCTGATAGCTATACACCCGTGATTGTATATACGCAGTTACTTAACTTCCTAATTAGGAAGATGCAAGAACTTTAGACAGCGACCTCCGTATATACAATAACTTAATTCGCTTTAGTATAGTTGCCGTCACATTAATTATAACTTCTTTAGTAATATAATTAACTATTATAAATAACACGTGTAGCTCTAGCTGGGTAGCTGTATTATATAGTAGATTTTATAAAGTAATAAGCTATATAAGAGCTTCATTAAAGGCATCGCAATTAATAACGCTTTAAAGAGTTCGCTCTTCTTAAGCTTCGCGTTTAAGCTGCCTAGAAGCTTATAAGCTATTTATTATATTTAAGAGGCACTTCTAGAGATAAACCTTCCACCACACATGCAACCTTACTAAAAGGTAGCGCTGTACTTCCAAACTTACGCATACCTATCTTACTATCAAAAACTATCGTTTTTCCTACTCCTAAAGCCCAATTCCGCCCGCTTAGCAAGCTAGAGGTGGATTCATTCTCCTTGTTACCCCCTTTATTCTGCAGTAGAGGCCTTAGCAAAAGAGGTCCTAGCTTATAAGTAAAGCATAGATAGGAACACTAAAACTACTACTACTAATAATACTAAAAACCACAAAATATAGACTTTTTCTAGGTTTTTCTTTCATAGAAAGTAAAAGCCTAATAATATAGAAGGGGTAGGTACTTTTCTATATCTCCGTTAGTTAGATTTTCCTTAGTAAGAAAAGGATTGCCTTTTTAGGCTTTTCTGCTAGTAAAAGCCTAACAAGTCCTTTTTAGTGGTTTTTTCTACTTCTAATAGAGAATAAAATAACCACACTAGTCTTTTTTTAGCTAGTTTTTCCATTACCTTCTAATCTAATTTCCCTAGAAACTCTCTAGTAGAGTTAGTAAGGAAAAAGGATGCAAAAGGATAGTAAAAACTAGTAAGGCTTTTTGCCTAGTTTTTTACCTCTAGGACTAGGAGATAAGAGACCTAAGGAGGTTATTATCTACTAAAAAAACTAGGAAACCCCTCTATAAGCTATAAGCTATAAATATTAAAGGACCCTATGGCTACTAAGCCTAAAAAGCCTTCTAGAGGCAAAAACAATATAGAGATAAGTGATGATAAATTCTTGTCTATACTATCTACTTACTCTTCTTCTTCTTCTCTTTTATCTTCTCCCTGCCTATTTAGGAAAGATATAGGAAAAAAGAATAAAAGAAAAAGAAGCTCTATATAATCTTCTCTTAAAAAAGAAAAAGAGAACTACAGAAGAAGACTACTTATACCTAAGCCTATCTTGGCTAGTATACCTTCCTCTACCTACTCTCCAGAACAGCACCTATAAATGGCTCTATATAACCTAAATTAGCCCTATATAGGACTAAAAGAAGAAGAAGAAGAAAAAGAGTAAGTTAAACTATTAGGGGACTATATATAGAGTACCTTAGTAGGAGAAAATCCTTTTATAAAGGAAAAAGAAAGAAAGGAAAAAGATGTTCTAAAAGGACTAGTAGAAGAAGTAAAAGCTCTTTATAAAGAGGTAGCTCCAAAAACCTATGCAGAAAAGCTAAAGAAGGGCCTCTCTGCCTCCTCTTTTGCTCCTTCTTCTTCTACTACTTTATCTGCTCCACCAATACCCCTTTCTTCCCCTCCCCCCCTCCTTATTCCCCCCTACTAGTAAGACAACTAGTAGTACTACTAGTTTTACTAGCCCTACCTCTACTAGAGGAAAGAAGAAGTAGCTATAAGAAAGGAGACTAGTTCTAGTCACAGACTAAAAGGACTAGCTTCTAGATATCTTCTCTATACAAAATTAAGTTAATTAACTATTTATATCTAAATTGCAAATAGAGAAGTCAGTTATAGCTGCTATAGCTAGAACTAGAGAAAAGCAAAATATTCTTCTTATAACTACGGAAGAATATAATCCAGACTTTCTAGTTAAACACAAGGAAATCTAGTCTAAGCGCTTCTCTTTTAAAAGGGAACAAAAAATAGAGCCCTAGGCTTAGGTAGTAGCCTATAGCGTCCCAATCCCCCCCTTTCTAGGATTTAGAGGTTCTAAACTTCTAAAAGAAGAAATAGAAACCTTTAATCCTATTAGGGTATAGGGACTACCTAGATGGATTTTATCTAGTAAAAAGAGATATAATCTACAAACTAGGTTTGGCTCTATAGTCTTTACTATAGAAAATAAGAAGAAAAGATAGGAAATCCTTAAATATAAGGAAATTCTAATTGTAGGGGTAGCTACTAAGATAGTTAAATACCTATAAGTCTCTCCTACTACATAGTGCATAAGTTGCCAAAAATTTGGCCATATAGGAGATAGATGCTCTACTAAGGCCTATTAATTCTGTACAGCAGTATACCTATCTAAAGACCACTCCTGTTCTATTTATAATATAACAGGTAGACCTTGCAAGTATACTACTCCTCTTTACATTAATTATAAATAAAAACACTTTACTAATAGCAAAAACTGCGAGTCTCTTAAAGCAGCTAAACTAGTATATTAATAAGTATAAGCCAAGAAGGTTCTATGCAGGAAGAAGAAGAGATCCCTCTAGTTTTTAAAGCTAGAGGAGAAATCTCCTTTATATAATATAATATGGAAAAAAGATAAGAAGTACAGCAAACCCTACTAGAAATAGGATTTAGGAGAAAAACAGATATTATCCTAGTACAAGAACCTAGTACCTGGAAAGATAGACAAAAAGAATCCTACTTCTCTATTCTATATCCTATATTTAACCTTATCCTCCCTAGTAATCTAGCTATTTGCCCTAGAGTAGCTATCTATATAAGGAAAACTAGTTCTAGTATTCTATAATATAAAAATAGGGAGGATATCTGTGAAGATATAGATATTATAGCATTAGAAATCTATGGCCAATTTGAAAGATTTCTATTATTTAATATCTATAACAAGAGATAACTAGACAAGAACTCTAGAATCCAAAGAAATAGTAGAACTACTATCCCTAGGGCCATTCTAGAACTAGAAATAGATCTCCCTTTTACACTAATAGGAGACGATAACCTATTCCATGCATAGTAGAACGCACTAGCTAGAAATCTAACTAGAGAGGCTAAAGAACTAGTAGATTGGCTAGACAAATACAACTGCTAACTACTAAATTTAGATAAACAGGAAGGGACCTTCTATAGATTTAATATAAGGGAAAAGTCTATTATAGACCTAGCCTTCTACTTAGGAAACTTTTAAGAAAATATCTGGAATAATTGGACTGTAATAGAAGAAACAGGGTCTGATTATAAGACTATAGTATTCTCTTTATTTACTGAAGAGATATAAAGATACCTAAACCCTCTTTAAGAAACTCCTTTATTTATAAAAAAGGCAAACTAGGAGCTGTTCTTTACTGCATTAAAAGAATAAGTTTAGGAGCTAGAACTAAAAGCAAAACTTTTAGTACTAGAAGAACTAGTAGAAGAAAACCCCTATATAGAGATAGGAGAAAAAGGTCCCTTAGCCTTACTAGAAGATTTTTATAGACTTAGGGATAGAAGCTTAAGCATACTAGTAGATAATTTAGTAATAGATCTTACTAGTTATATAAAGTTAGCAGTAGAGAAAGCTATCCCTAGATCTAGAACCTGCGAATTCTCTAAGCCATAGTGAAATAAAGAGCTTCTAAAGAAAAGACAAAAAATGGAAAAACTAGGAAGACTTTAAGAGGAACAACCTACTAGAAGTTCTAGACTAGAAGCCTATAAAGAAGCTAAAAATCAATACTTCCATGCAATAAGAGAAGCTAAGACTAGCTGCTGGAATAACTTTCTAGAAAAAGCACAAGGAAAAGAGATCTTTACTGCCCTAAAATATATAAAGGAGAGAACACTATAAATAATCCCTAGTTTATAGTATAGTAAGGATAGGACTACTAAACTAGTAGAAAGCTTTGAGGATTAATGCAAAGCTTTTATTACTACTCTATTCCCTAAACCTCATACTACTAGCTCTATAGAGTGGAAGGACTATATAATAGATAAAAAATGGAAATGGCCAGAACTAGGGAAAATAGAAGTTAAATAAGCAATCTTCTCTAGCTCTATTAAAAAAGCTCCAGGGCTAGATAGGATATCTTTTACAATTTTACAAAAGGCCTACCCTACTATAGAAGATCTTCTATATAGGATCTATAGGATTTTATTTACCCTAGGCTACCAGCCAAAGGTCTAGAGAGAAGCTTAAGGAGTTATTCTCCCTAAAGTAAATAAGGAGAACTATTTCTTACCAAAGTCCTATAGACCTATCTCCTTACTAAATTGCCTAGGAAAAACTCTAGAGAAGATCTTTACTACTAGATTAGGATATCTAGCTAGCACTACTAGCTTACTTTAAGATTCGCAATTAGGAGGAAGAAGATAGTAGTCTATAATAGACGCAGTCCTACTACTTCTAAACAATATCCAATTTAAAAATAGTAAGAAAAAAGCCAGATAAAGGATAGCTACTATACTATTCCTAGATGTAAAAGGGGCCTTTAACTAAGTCTCTAAAAACCAGCTTTGATCTATCTGTAAGGAACTAGGACTACCTATAGTATTTACATAATGGGTAGCTACCTTCCTTAGCAATAGAAAGTTATAGCTCTCCTCTAATGGGCAAATACAAGAAAAAGTAGAATTAGAAACAGGGATACCACAGGGTTCGCCTATATCCCCTATTTTATTTCTACTATATATATGCAATATTTACAGCCTAGAGACAGAAGGAGCCTACCCCCTTAGCTATATGGACGACTTTGCAATTATAGTTACTTTAAATTCAGCTAAATCTAATTGCAAAAAGCTAAAGGGAATAGCGCTAGAACTAATGTCTAGGACTAAGGAAGCGGCTATTAGCTTTAATATTAGCAAAACAGAGCTTATACATTTCTATAATAAACGTACTACTATAAAAGAAGGACTAAAGCTAGGAGACGCAGAAATATCCCCTAAACCCCTAGTTAGGTGGCTAGGAGTATTTCTAGACTCTAAGCTTACATTTAAACAATATATAGAAATAAGAATCTCTAAAGCAAAAGCAACCTTCTATTTAATTAGAAGACTAGGCAATATATAAAGAGGTCTATCTCTACAAGCCCTACGGCAGCTCTATATAGCCTGTGTTACTACTATAGCAGACTATAGAATACAATGCTAGTGGAAAAGTAAATCTAGAGACTACCTATTAGCTAGGTACTAATCTCTATAAAATGAGGCCCTAGAACTAGTTTTAGGAGCGTTTAGAGGGTCTCCTAGCCAAGCTATGGAGATTAAAGCCTCTATTCCTCCTTCTAGAATTAGATTCGAAAAGCTTTACAATAGCTATGCACTAAAAATCCTAAAATTCAAGGAAAACCACGCAATTAAGAAAGCATCTATAGAAGAAGTTAACAAAGATAAAGATGAATTAGCAGCTAGGTCTAGGTCTAGTTCTAGAAACTCTACTATAAGGTACCTACTATAGCCAAAAACACAGCTATTAGCCCTAGTCTCTAGGGCTAAACAGCTAGTACAAAACTGGAAAATAGAGAAAATCTCTCTAGAATGGCAAAAACCGTGGTCTCCTCCTATTTCTGCTTTCTTTTCTATCTCCAGAGGTAGTAAAGAAGAGGCTGCACAATAATATCTAAAACTAGAGAGAAATTCGTTCTAGCGTGCTTAGTGTTAATTTAGTTGCTTTATAGTTATAAAGTACTTAAGGTTATAATAATCTATAAGGACTTTAGTTGGCTGGTTAGGTTCTGCTAAGGAGAGTTCTAGTTAGAATTCTTTAAACGCTTATATAATTGCGAAAAGTTCTTTATTATAGATCTTATAGTTATACTCTTATAGTATAAGCTTGGACGAGTAGAATGCAACTAGGTACAGGAGGCTGTTATTACCTATCTGGGGAAAACCGCCTATATTAACGTGGTTTAAGGAGTTAGTTTTAAGGTAGAGTTGCTGTTCTGGTGTAAAGTAAGCTAGGATAGGTGCTTTAGTAAAAGCATTTTTAAGGTTTTAAAACGCTTTCTCGCATTTAGGCGTCTAGGTAAAACGTAGGTATAATTTTCTTCCTTTTATAGGAAGACCCTTCGTTCATATTATTGCTATAAGTGGTGCTATAATGCCTAAGAAGTTGTGTATAAATTTTTAATAGAAGTTAGCGAGACCAAGGAAAGCTTATATATCCTTAATATAGTTAGGAGTTTGCTATTTAGTAATTATTTATACCTTTTTGGGGTCTATATAGACACCCTTAATAGTGACAATTAGTTTAAGGTATTTTACTTCTATAACTAAGAATTTGCACTTCTTTAAATTAATATAAAGTCCTATGTCTCTAAGGCGCTATAGGACCTTCTAAATGTACTTAGTATGCTTAGAAGGATTATTACTATAAATAAGTATATTGTTAAGGTACGCAGAGCAGAAGTCATTGAGGTAGTCCTGTAAGGCGTTATTAATATAGCTTTGGAAGGTGCCTAGGCCGTTATATACGCCAAAGGGCATAACGGTATATTTAAATTAGCTAAAGCGCGATGCGAATGCGGTTTTCTATTTGTTACCTTCCCGTATTTAAAGGCGGTTAAAGGCGGCAATAATATTAAGCTTAGTATAGATTTTGGCTTAGCTAAGCTATTTAAGAGTCTTACGTATAAGCGGTACGGAGTATTGGTTTTTAATTATAATAGCGTTAAGTCCTCTATAGTTAATATAGAATTAAATACCTCCTCTTAGCTTCTTAGTAAGGAGAATAGGGGTGGCTGCTAGGGATATGCTGGGGCAAATAAACCCTTTATTAAGGTGCTCGTTAATATACTTTTTAGTAACTAGAAGTTTGTCTTTTAATATTAGGTAGGGTCTCTTATAGGGTGGCGTTTTTCCTTGTTTAATATTAATAGCGTGGTTATTAGGTTAATATAGGGGGAGTATATCTGCGCTCTTTTGTAAGCATATATTAATAAAGTTATAGTACCTCTTAGGGAGGAGATTGCGGAGTTCCTTATTAGTAAATCCTTTTTTAAGCTTTATAAACTTCTTAAAGTCTTAAGGTAAAAGTCCATAGAGTTTTACGGGGGCATTATTTTTTAGGAGGTTGGTTATGTCTATCCTATTACTATAGAGGACGTAGTCCTATTCTTTATTAAGCTTATATAGTTATAATTGGGAGGCTATGGCAATAGTTTAGCCTTTTCTACATACTATACGGTAGAAGGCCGCGGCACTTAGATAGTAGTAGTTAATTATAGGTAGGGTAATAAGGGGTTCCTTAGGTTAATATCCTAGGGAGTAGGTAGAGGCAGATAACCCTAGGCAAGTATCTCTGCAGTATTTAGAGTTAAAGGTTACTTCTCTCTTTTTCTAGTTAATGGCGGGGTTATGTTATTTAAGCTAGTTTATTTTGAGGATAATAGGGTAGTTGGTAAGTGGTATAATATAGGCCTAAAGTTCTTCCTGGTGCCCGTTTATATCTAGGTAGAGTTATACCATATAGGTAATCTTCTATATAGTGCAACTACTATTAGCAAGTTATAAGGCGCGGGCTTTAGTAAGGGGTAAGATAAGTAGGTTATAAGTACGCATAAATTAGGTATCTATAAATTTATTAGTAGCTCTACAATCAATTATAAAACGGCTTTTATATTATTTTTTAGTAGTAATTCCTATTATAGGTAAAACTATCTATTTCTGTCTATTTATCTTTACTAAGTTATCTATTAAGCAGGCCAATATATAGATCCCCTTATTATTAGGGCGTCCTAACCTATAACTTAGGGCTAAGACTTGGCGTTTTCCGTTTCCGTATCTAACTCTACTACTATTACTATGTCTTTGTCTTATATAGTAGTAGTATATAGCACTATATTTAGTGTTTAAGGTATAGGGTTAGGTGTTAAATGGCGGCTGTTAAACCTAGCTATTGGGCAGTTTGGGCTATAGCTATAGCAGCCTTCTTAACGGTATCTATAGCAACGCTGTAGCTTCTAGAGTAGCTTACGCTCTCTATCTAGTAGCTTCTGTGGGAATGTTGGTATAAAAAGGTTAATATTAGGACCAGTAGTATTACTTAGGGTAGTAGGCGTTAGTAGTTTAGTAGGTCCGGAGGGCTTCTATACGGAGGTCTTTGGGTAGGGGTTTATAGTAGCAATCTAATTTAGCCGTTATTTAATCTTCTATAGGGCTGCTACTATATTATAAATGTTATTATAATTATAGCTAGAGGCTGTGTGACTAAGGCGATAAGTAACTTTTTTAAGATCTTCTTAGTCTTTAGTATTATCTTAGGTAAGGACTCTGGTGTATTCCTAGAATTTAATATAGAACTTATTAAATAATTCAGTGGGGCTTATCTTTAGGGCACGTAGTTTGGCTTAACTAGTGGCCACTAGGTTATAGTCGCGGTATATTTAGTTAAGGTTATTAAGGACTTCCTAGTAGGACTGCCACCTTTAGGGACTGCTAGTCTCCTATTAAGTAAAGAGTCTATTAAACAGGATGCCCTTTATTTATCTAATAATATAGCCAATCTTAGTATCTTTTATAGGGAAAAGGCAGGCGCTCTGGGTTAGTTTCTTATAGATTTATATCTTCTAATAGCTATATTCCTTGCAGTTACCCTAGAAGGTTAGGGGATTAAGGTAGCATATATTAGACCCTATAGTAGTAGTCTAGGTTTAATTATTATGGCTTTTGTTATTGCTGCTATAGTAGGGGTTCCTATTAGGTAAATCTGCTTAGCGCTAACTCTCTATTAAGCGTTAAGTAGATATGGTTGCTAGGGGTATAGAGACTTAGGTGGCGTTATATATAGTAAAGAGGTGTCCGGTATTGTTATAAATATACTTATTAAGCTAAGATTATAGGTATTTAATTATACCCTTTCTCTTGGTAACCGTAGCAATAAGTATAATCTTAGCCTTCTTTAGTTGTTGGACGTCGCGTTTAGACATATAGAGGTCGTCTTTAATCTCTTAATATATGTTATTAGTAAGCGCCTTACAAGCTTATAGGTCTTAGATAATATTGCGATCTTAGGTGGTACGTATCTCAGCTTATATAAGCTTTAGGTAGTAGTTCTGTAGAAGGCAGTAGTATTTATTAGGTTCTTATGCTACCATTTTTACAAACATCTCAGCGTCTTATATCTTAATCTTAATGGGTAATAGTCCTTCAGCTTATTTATCTATAGTTATATAGTTAATAAAGGACAAGATATTGTTAATGTCCACCTTATTAAGGTTGTTGTAGTCTTTTAAGCTACTAGGCTTCCCCTTAGGGGTTAAGGCTAGTGCTAATAAATCAAATCCTCCTGGGATTAATTGGCGTCGTGGATTTAGTATAGGTATTAGATTGTTCTTTAAGTTTAACATAGTGGCTAGTAAGGAATTTCGTCTTACTATTATTGATTCCTTAGAAGTATAAAGTGAGGTAACTTATAGATATGCTGCTTTTAATAGCGCCTGTAATACCACAGAGGCGTGGAATTGGTTATAGGCTAGGCGTTAGTAATAAAAAAGCGTAACATAATATTATGGGACGGGGTTAATGGTAGCTAAATATATATATTCAAGGAGTCTACAAGACGTTATACAATTAATTGTAAGGGTTAAGGGCGTAAGGAGGTGATATACCTACGCGTAGCTGATATAAGCTGTACGTGAGGTATACATAAGAGCACGGGGCTCTCCTATAGAGGCCCCTGCGGTCGGGTTCCGTAATACCTAACTAGGGATATAATACTTATGGTTATTAAAAGGGATTTGGGGTTGTTTGCCATTTTAATAATAGTTATTTTAATATAATATAGTATAAGGGCGCAAAGAGGCTTTAGGGAATATTTAAAGAAATAATATAAATTCTATCTAAATTTAAGGGTATATAGCTCTTGTGGAGAACAAAATATTATATAAAAAAGAGAAAGGAATAATAAGAGAATTATATAATTAAATAGTTAGGGTCTTAGTAGTTGGTACGTACGTATATATATATAGTCTTTAATAGTCTTTAACGGACTTTAGTATTATAGCGGACTACTCCTTATATATATATAGGGAGAAAACTCTATATAAGAAAACCCCGTAATCCATCTCCCCACCTTTTAGTGTAACGGAACCTTGTAGCAAGAACTACGGTAGGTTCTATTATTAGGCTGGGTATGTAGGTAAGAACAAAATAACAACATAATAATAACTGGTAGAGTAGTTGCCTAATAGATTAACTCTAATTATATTCTAAGATTTACTATAAGGAGAGAACTATCTATAGTAGGGACTAAGGTCCTTTAAATACACAACCGTACTCCTAAGAAATCCTCTCTTATACGTAAGGTACGTGTTATACATATTATATATAGCATACACTACGTATACTTCGTATACTGTGTATAATATTATGTGACTCGCTTACTATTCCTTATTATATAGTTCCACCGGATCCATCCTAGACTGTGCCTATATTAACTAACTAGCTTCCTACGACTCTTCCCTAAGTAGTTATAACATTGTACTTAAAGCGTCCGTAATACTATCTCCCTCCTCTTTATCTTCGTCCTTGAAGATTCCTAACATCTTTAAGTCGTCCACTAGAGGTATAATGTCCGTTTAATTAGTCTAGTTAATATCCTTGCTTATTATACCTAAAGCTTCTTCTTCTTTATAAGCGCAACGTTGTGCTTGCACTGTGGCTGCCATACTATCGCTTAGTGAGATAATGTTGTCTCCATATTCTTATTGTGCGAAAGTGGGGTTAGTGTGTGTTATAATAGCGAGTCCCTTATTTTAATAACCCTTGTCTTGCTTAGAGTGCACTAAAGCAAACATTTAATCGTCCTGTAATGTTCGCTCTATCTCTAACACTAAGTGTGCGCGTCCTATGACTTTTAACAGTCTTTAAGTTCCCTAAATAACTTGTTATAGGGTCTTATGTTCAATCTGCCGCTGTGAAGCTTAACGGTAAGCTCTTAAGCGCCTTAAATAAGCTTTGTTGTTCGCGGGAAGCGGAGTAGGAGGCTGCAGCTGCTTAATAGCATGCCCTTAAAGCCCGTCTATTGGCCTCTGCCCGTCTTCTTCGTCTTAAGAAAGTGTGTAAGAAGGTTTATTTTAAGGAGTGGAAACTTGTCTAACAGGGTTTGTCTAAGCTAGGTAACAAAAGGACTGGCTCTCCTCCTATAAGGGAAATAACTCTAAGTAGCTTAGCAATTGCTCCTCTTAGGTCCCCCTTAGGTGACTTATTCTTTGGCAATCCTTCTTTATTAATGTTACTTAACCTATTTTCTTTTAATACTCCTGTACCTTTCCTATAGCGTTCTCTAAGTTGCTTAGTGGTTTCTAGGTAGTCTCGTTATAGCCTATCTACTTTACCTTATACCATATTTCGTCCTCTACGTCCTTGTAACTGGTAATCTTTAAAACTTGCTATTTGTCTACCTCTTGTCCTTTATATGTATCTGCCTTATAGACTAGTGGCTTAATATTCCCATGTACTGGCTCTAGCATTGTAATATGTTGTATAGGGTAGATCTTTATTTTGGCTAGTAGGTTTAACTTATATATAACTAATAAAATTCTTTACTTAGCTTTAAAAGGTCCTAGTCTAACATGGTCCAACTTCTTGCTTAGTTATTAACTTTTAAAATTTTTGTGTAGTAGCTATACTTTATCTCCCTTCTTAAGATCTGGTCCCTTAGATCTCTTAGCGTTATAGTACCTTTTTATTTGTTCTTGTACTAGTTTAGCTGTTTCTATAAGGTCTGTATAAAGATTTATTAGCGTCTCTATTCTTTGCTTAGCTGTGCTACTTGTCTTTTTTACTTAATGTGGCGATAACGATGTTCTTAGCTTATATCCGTAATTTGCCTTAAATAGTAATGTCCCTATTCCTTCTTGTGGTGTTGTATTATATGTAAACTGTGTAACTAGTAATAACGATACCCAATTGTTCTGTATGTGGTTAATATAATGCCTTAGATACTGCTCTAGTGTCTAGTTTAGTCTTTCCGTTTATCCGTCTGTCTGCAGATAATATGCTGTAGATGTTACTACGCGAACCCCTTATTCTGCTAGAAACACTTCCTAAAATGCTGCTATAAATCTTGGATCTCTGTCTAATACAATCTTGTCTAGTGCTCTATGTTTTGCGAATACTTCCTTTATATAGATTCTAGCGACATCTTCTACTAATATCTCTTTAGTATATGCTATAAAGTATCCCCACTTTGTTAGCTTGTCTACTATTACTAAAATCGCGTTATAATCTTGTCCTGTAATAGGATTTCTTGACTTTAGTAACTTAATAATAAAGTCCTATAATATAACTTCCCATGGTCTTCCTGGTACTTTAATAGGTTGTAGCCCTCTATACGGCTTGTGCCTTGTTAGTTTATTTCTTTGGCAATCTAGATATTCCTTTATAACTTATCTTGCTAGTCCCTAGATTCCTTAAATAATATACTCCTTTTAAAGTCTTAATACTAAGCCTATAGCTCCATTATGTCCTTATATTATTTCCTTATGGAATTCCTTAATAAATTCTTCTACGATAGACTTAGGCATATATGTTACTTCTCTGTTTTTATATTGCTCTAAGTCTAGATCCTCTGCCTATACTTCTTAGATCTTCTGTGTCTAATTACTTTCTAGTAATTTATAGATCTGATTTTCTTTAGTTACTGCAATCTTTGGATAATTATACCTAATTAATCCGTCTTGATCCTTTTGCAATAAAGCTCCTAATAGCTTTTTATTACTTTGTAGTTTAGCCTTTCTGCTTAGAGCGTCTGCTCGTGCATTATCTGTACCCTTGGTATGCTGAATTTCAAAATGGTATTCTATAAGTATTTCCGCCCATCTAACCTATTTTTGGTTAAGTTCCTTTGTTGTTAGGAATCCTGTAAGGTTCTTATAGTCCGTTTTAACCATAAATGGTTTCTTTATGCCTTGTAAGAATGCTCTCTATTTCTTAAGTGCTGTAACTATACCTAACAACTCCTTGTTGTAGATGTTATAGTTTAACTCTGGTGGTGTTATTTTTTGACTATAGTATACCACTGGGTGCTATCTATCTTAATGTTTCTATATAAAGCACGCCCCTAGTATAAAGTCTAATGCATCTGTTTCTATAACTGTTTCTAGACCTGGTTGATAGATCTTAAGAACTGGCTCCTAGGTAAATAACCCTTTAATTCTCTTAAATAGTTCTTATTGCTCCTTTCCCTATATCTATAGTTCTTCTTTCTTTGTTAACTGTGTAAATGACTTAATGTCCTGTGACTATTGCGCTATAAACCTTCTATAGTAATTGCAAAACCCTAGGAACGATTTTAACTGCGTAACATTCTCTAGTTCCTGCCAATTTACTATAGCCTCGATCTTTTTTAGATCTATGCTAAGTTGGCCTAGTTTAATAATAAATCTAACGAAATTGGTCTTCTAGGTAAAGAACTCGCATTTTTTAATTATTATTGGCATCTATTCTTCTTGTAGTCTCTTTAAGACCCATTTAATGTGTTCTTTATATTCTTCCTTATTTTCTAAGTAGATGATAATGTTATTAAGGTATACCATAACAAATTTATCTAGGTGTTCTCCTAATATACTATTAATTCGCTTCTGGAACGTTACTAGTGCGTTTATAAGCCCAAACTATATAACTAATGGCTTATATAGTCCTTCCTTTAACCTAAAGGCTGCCTTCTATTTGTCGCCTTCCTTAATCCTAATTTAATGGTACGCCTATCTCAGATCTATCTTTGTAAAGATCTTTGCGTTGCCCATTCTGTCTTAGATCTCGCTAATTAAGGGTAAAGAATACCTATCCTTCCTAGTGATGCTGTTTAACTATCTATAGTCTATACACATCCTAAGTTTTCCGTTTTTCTTTGGGATAAATAGTACTGGATATCTTGCTAATAACTATAACGGTCTAATGTATCCCTTACGTAAGTTCTCCTAGATAAACTCCTTAAGCGCTACTAACTCTGTTTTAGTAAGCTTATAGATTGGAAAGAACTTTGGACTTATTCCCTCTTTTAATTCTATCTTATGGTCCTATGCTGTATACTTTAATAGCTTTTTACTTTCTGGTAACTATAACTTTTTACCATACTTGTAGTATCTCTTTGGTATATAACTTAAGCCTTGCTTAGTCTCTTTACACGTCGCTCTGACTTAGTACTATACCAACTTGGTTTACTGTCGCACTTTACGCCGTTAAGTATCCTTAATATTAACCTAACCTATAACCCAATTGATTTTTAAATTATACTTCTATAACTAAGGCATTCCTAGTATCGCCTTATCCTGTCCTAATAGTAGGATATTAAAAGACATTCTAACTGGTCTCCCTTTAATAGTTATCTAAATAGGTCCTATTTTAAGATTGATAATGCCTCCTCTATAGGCTATCTGGTCTCCTAAAATTGTTATAAGTGGATATAGGTGTTTCTTTTATCTGTATAGTAACCCTATCCTTTTTACTGCCTTTGGTGATATATGGTTTCTAGTTGCTCTACTATCTACTAATGCTTTAAACTGCCGATCTTACTATTTAACTTGTAAATTTAGGTATTGTCCTTAAATTCCTTTAAGGGTTTAAGGCTTTAATACTAGTTCCCTCTAGTCCTGTGCGCCTCCCCTTTTCCTAACTGTTGGCTGCTAGATCCTATCTATACTTGGTCTAACTTAGGCTAATACTTAGTTTGTTTCTTTTCCTCTATATGCCATAGACAAGTATTCTCTGGGCACTCCTACCACTGTTATTTATCTAGGCATTCTTCCGTAAGGAATCTTTCTGGTTAAAGTATTAAGTCCCCTTAACCTTATACTTCTACTGGGTGCTAACTATATATATACTTAGCATTTTTGAACTGCTTTTCCTCTGGTGCCTAATATATCCTTACTGGGTACTTCCGGTTCTTGTCTTTAGGTGCTCTATATATGTTACACGTGTTATCTATATAAGCTATCCACGATAGTATATAATGCGCTATATGTTTTAGGTTAACTCTTGGTTTGTCTTTATTTTTAAGTTTAAACCTATACCTAGTTAATCTGACCACTAGTATTTCTACTATAGGTACTAAGATTTGTCGCTTGCTTCTCCAGTCCTTAAATCCCTCTTTTAGGTTCCTTAATGTTATAATTAACGCTCCTTTAATATAACTTATGCGTTTTTCTATAATAGGTTAGTCTTGGATAACTTTTTTATCTAGCTATATATAAAAGTCTTCCTATTTATTGTTGTGTCGTTGCCTATACCACTTTCCGTATAACTGGTTTAGTGTGTATAGTCTATCTATTAGAAAGTACCTTGTTATTACTATATTATAACATCCTTTAGTATGTCTTTCTTTGAACCTAGTTAGAATATCTAGATTCTCTTCTTATTCCAGTTTGTCTAACTACTTTGCCCTAGGTGTCCCTGTACTTGGCCTATTAGTAACTCTTTGTATGGGTACTTTGTCCCTTATATAACCTGGTATAGCTAACCTCTTGTTTAGCTTTTGCTCTTGCTATATAATGATTCTTGTCCTAAACTTATCTATAGTTTCTTATTTTCTATGTCTTGCAGCCAGATCCTTATAGTCGTTTTGCTTTTTAATCCTAGTATTAACTGTTTAATCTTTAGGCTAAATACTACGTTTACCTAGGATTGCTAACGTTCTTATTTATTCCCTAAACTTGTAGTTCTTAAACTTGCATCCTATACTTATTCGTTTGTTACTGAACTAAGTTGCTGCCCTTTCCTATTAGTTTTTGTCCATTGTGGGTCCTTAGGTGTATTTTATCTTGTCTTAAGAATTTTAAGCTTCTTTTATTTTTGCTTAAAAATCTTAAGCCTATAGCCTTTTACCTTTATTAAGTAATAAGCTAGCACTAGTAGTTATCTACTTACTTAGTTTCTTCTAAATGTTACTCTTATTATCTTGTAAAGCGATGGAAATCGTATCTAATAGTATTATAATATCCGTTACTAAACCCTGTTTTGTGATGGTCTTAGTCTCTGCTTCTATTTTAACTTCTCTAAGGTCTATATGCTTCTAGTAAGCTGCCTTTATTGCCTTATTATTGGTAAACGCTTCGCCTGTATTAAATTTATTATCTTTAATGTCCGATCTATGAGCTAGTTCATTGGTTCCTTTAAACTTAGATAACAATGGCTCCTATAGCCAATAGCTTGCGCCGTACTTAGCGTCCTTATAAATTTAGCATGCGTTATTGTAATAATATGCAAAACTATTAATTGAACACTCTTTTGTTCCTTATAGTGCATTATTGTCTTTTTGTATATACGTGCTATCTGCTAGTCTGGTTCCCTTTACCGCGTAATTACTCTAACCACCTTTATAGTCTCTGGCAAAATAACCTTGTTTTCCATAATTTATATAAGCTCTATCTTTAAACCACCTTTCTTGCTGTGGAGTCCGCCTAAACGTCTTCTGCTACTGAGATCTTTGGTTTAGCCTCTGCTCTTAGGTCCTTTAATTACTTAATCCTTAACCTTTAGGTTTCTATAGTTTCCTTTCCCCTCTTTAGGTTTCTTTGGTACCGCTTAGGTCTATTAGCTCTGCGCCATTCTATAGTTTTTAACTCTGTATCTGTTGTTACGTACTCTACGCCTTATATAACTATGGAACTCTGTCTTGCCCTCTCTTAACTTGTTCCCTTTAATAGATCCTATTATCGATCTTTATTAACTAATCTATTAACTCTCTTAGAGTATCCGCATTTTCTATTAGGATGATTGCGTCCTAGACTTTAGCCTTAAGTCCCTGTTTATACTATGCTATAAGCGCCCTGTTATTCCACTTAACCTATATGGCTAGTGTCTGAAACTGTGTTATATACTTAATTACTGAAGTGCGTTATACTAAGTTCTGAAGCTTTTGTTCCGCTATGGTTATAGCCTCCGGGTCTCTAAATATCTGCGTTAACCGTTCTGTAAACCCGTTCTAACTGGCAAATATATACCGTACGTCTTGGTTAGTAGTTGTTATGCTATTAGCCTATATTTCCATAAGATACGGCTTAAACCACTTAAGTGCCCTCCCCGTTAGGAATAATCCTGTATAGGCTACTTAATCTAACGATGTTACTAACTTCGCTCCTTTCTGTACTACCTTAAAGTGCATCTGCGTAAGAAATCCTTTGAGCTTTGACTTCTCTTCTAAGAACTGTTTAATTAAAGGTAGCTTAACCTTTGCTACTTTAATTCTATTAATGCGTTCTTTGAGTATCCTATTATTGTTTTGTAAGTAATTAACCATTTCCTATAACTAACCTTGTGTAACCACCTAAGAATCCCCGTTGTCTATACTGGTATTACCTGGCCCTGAGGTTGTGGCTATTGCCAACATTGTTGCGACTGGTGCTTTAGGTGGCATGTTATTCGACCTTGTTTAATACCGTAACCTTAGTAGTGAATGTGTAACGGAACCTTGTAGTAAGAACTACGGTGGGTTCTGTTATTAGGCTAGGTATATAGGTAAGAATAAAACAATAACGTAATAATAACTAGTAGAGTGGTTGCCTAATAGATTAACTCTAATTGTATTCTAAGATTTACTATAAGGAGAGAACTATCTACAGTAGGGACTGAGGTCCTTTAAATACACAACCGTACTCCTAAGAAATCCTCTCTTGTATATAAGGTACGTGTTGTACGTGTTATACGTGGCGTACACTATGTATACTTTATACACTGCGTATAACATCATGTGACTTGCTTACCATTCCTTATCATATGGTTCCACCGGATCCATTCTGGACCGTGCCTATATTAACCAACTAGCTTCCTGCGACTCTTCCCTAAGTAGTCGTAACATTGTACTTAAAGCGTCCGTAACATTTAGGACTTGCCTACTAGCGCCTATATGGCGCCTATAAGTCGCCTATAGTGCTCTACTACCTTACTTTTTAACCTTCTTAAAAACCACTGCTGCCGTAATAAGCCTATAGACGCGCTAGTATTATAAACTTTACTTTACTACTATAGAGTCATTAGGGGGCGCCTATTACTCGCCCCCTAGCCTTCTATTACTGTGTCCTTTATAACCCAAAACTAGTCTAGTATATTTTAGCTAATAAGCCACTAGGTAACCGCCTTAAGACCTTTTTGTGTTAAAAGTAGTGTATTATAGTTCTCTATACCAGCTGCTAAGAGTATTACTTCTTAGTTAGTGCGTTAGGGGCATAATAGTATTATATATTTTAGTGTCTGTCTTGGCCAGCTATATTTATATCTTAGGCTACCTATTAGGACGCCTACCTAGTAGAGCCAATCTTTTAGTCCTATTATCCCTGTTCTTAAAAGTATTACTATTATATTTTCTGCCTTTATTAGGCCTTCTTAAAGCCCTTAGGTATTTACCCCCTATAGTATTAACTATGCTATGGCTTAGGTTCCTCTTGCCTAGGTTAGTCTCTATACCTTTAACTCCTATACGCCTCTCCAGTGTTAATCTAACCAGTATTGCATTACGGTAAAATGTTTCCTAGCGTTCTTTTATGCTCTACTTTAGCTCCTTTCTCTCTCTTACTATTGTCTTTACTAGCCCCTTACGCGTCTCCCTTTCTCCTCTATATGGGCCTGGGCCCTAATATAGTACTATTCTTCTTTTACTTTCTTTACCTATTTCTCCAATATATCTTCCCTACTTTAGGGTTATTGGTTTGTTCTCCTATAGGGTACCTTAGGGTCCCTCCATAGATTATTTAGGCATGTCTTAATATCCTTTATAACATTAGAGTTGCATATATTTTACGCCCTTTATATTATAGCGGCTTTAATATATAGTTATAGGAGGGGAATATTGGCTTCCTTCTTAAGCAGTGCTATAGCCGTTTGCTTATACCCGCCTATTATACTCTAGAGGCAGGCTGTTTAGACCTTTTAAAGTAGTTTAAGGAGTAATTTAGGGGGGCCTTTTTTAGTTTCTCTAATGGCCCAAATACTGGATCTATACGTCATAGTTAGCCGGACAACAACTACATATAGTAGGCGTAACCTCTAAAAGCATAGGCCCTATATAGAATTAACAATCCTAAATAATATAATATACTATACTTAGTCCTTACGGGCCGCTTATGCCATATATACACTCCACTAGAGCTTACTGTCTACCCATATTCCTAATACCCTTAGGCTCTAAACTGGTTAACCCCTAAAGCCTTAGATATAAATTATATGCTAAAGATCTACATATTAGTTACGTTTTCTTATAAAATGGATTAGCTAGTATTTCTCTGATAAGAATTAAATTCTATATCGTCTTGCCCATCCTATATAGGTGTTATAGGCTTTCCCTAGTATTCTACAGTTCTCTACGGCTATTAGCCCATATATAATTGGGTTTATATTATTAACAAAGCCTATTCCCTAGGTTGCCCCTTCCTTAAAGGAGTTAAGTAGGTTACTTATAAAGAAAAGAAAGAGTATAGGTAAGAGGGGTAATCCTTATAGTATTCCTATTATAACTATAATAGGGGGCTCTAGTACCCACTAAAGACCAATAATATTTCTTTCTGGCCTATAAACCTTTAGATAAATTATATAATCCATTCTAAAAAGCCCTTTATCCTAAGGATATATAGGAGGCGCTTATAGGGTATATTGTTATAGGCACCGCTAATATCTAGGCTAAGCATTAATACTATAAAGTTCCTTTATATCGCCTATGTAGATTTAATAGTAGTACCAAGTAGCGTAAATGCTAATAGTGTTAAGCGGTTCTTTCTTACCCCTATTTGGCTTTATAGTAGTAGGGCATATTTCTTAGCTATATCTACCATATGGTCTGCTATTACCCTTTCTAAGATCTTACTAAGAGTGTTTTCTAAGGCAATAGGGCGGTAGCTTTCTAGGGTTAAGTAATTTACTTTACCTTCTTTTTATAAAATAACTGTTATTATAGCTCTACTAAGTTATAGGTAATAGCCTATAGCAAAGTATGCTCTAGCTATGTCTATAAGCTAAAGTGCTATAAGTAGTCCACAGGTCTTTAAGGCCTTATTTAAAATCCTATCTGGTCTTAGTACCGTATTATTTAAAAGGCGGCTAATAGTTCTAGCCATTTCCTCTATTGTTATATCGCTGTTAATCTATAGGTAGGTTACTAGTGTTTCGCCTATAATGTTATTAAGGTTAGCTGTCACCAGTTAGGGGAAGAACCTTTCTATAAGGATCTTTGCCTTTTTATTATTGTTATTAGTGGCCTATAATTCCCCTGCTCTTTATAGGGGCGATAGGTATAGGTCTTTTACTAGGCGCCCTACCTTTTTCTTTACCCGTTTTACTATAGCCTAAAGGTCCTTATTATAGGGGAGGCTTGGGTTAAAAGTATGCTTATTTATAAACTATCTATAGTTATTCCTTGCTTCTTTTTTTAGGGTATTCTTTAACCAGTTTCTTATATCTTTATATTATCTTTTGTCTTTAGGATTATGGCTACTTATATATTTCCTTCTTGCTTATTATTAGCTGGTAATAAGAACCGCGTATTATATAGACTATATGTGTTACGTATAGGGGCCTGGTTATAAGACTAGGCAGTGCTCTTCTAGCCTGTTTTTAATTACTGCCTAGATCCTTTCTAGTCTTTAGTTAATCTCCTTAGGGGTGGCTAATAAGCCTTACTTATTTAGTACCAGGTGGATTTCTTCTAGGTCTTAAAGTTATTATTTAACTATATTAAGGAAACTATCCTTCTTAAGCTTCCTTATTATATATCTTTTACTATTTAACTGCGCCTTAATATCTAGATCTAGCTATATTTGGATGGAGATATAGTCTAAGGTAAGTGCCTATTCTTCTTCGGGTTTGCACCTTTTAAGTCTCTAGTATAGGCCTTCGTCCATAAATATAAGGTTAATTATACTTCTAGTAGTGCCTTATTGCCATATAATTACTCCTAGGGAGGTGGCCAGTTTAAGGTCCTAGATGTCTATAGCTCTTAATAGACACTCTACCTATTATTTAGCAGCGACATAGATACCCCCCCCCCCTTACTGTGGGTGGTAGAGGTTTATATCTTCTAATAGAATAGACTCTAAGCCTTTAATTTCTAGTAGGCTTATTACTAATATAATATCCTCTATTTATAGGACCCCTTTAATCCTAGGGTTATATATATTAATAATTTATACCAGCCCTCTATACATCTAGATTATTATAACTGCAATATTTAGGTTAACCGCCTACTATAACTATAAGGATAGGCTAATAACCTTACTAATTATAAAGCATACGCATATGGCTGCTTTTGGTTTGTATAGGAGCTAGAATCCTTAGGGGCAGTATGTTAATTATATATAGGTATTATAATACGACTCTTATATAGCAAGGATATAATATTTCTCTAGGTTTAAACTATCTAGTAAGGACCTTATAAGACAGTGGTTTATATTACCGCAATTATACTATATAATAGATAGGTGGCGGACCCCTAGTAGGGGTCTTTTATCTTTCCTTTGTTCCTTACTTCTTCTATTTCCACTTTCTCTAAAAAATTTAAAAAATTTATCTCTTATATCTGCACCCTAGTTACTACTTATTTTATATAGAGCTTTCCATTCCTATATCTTGTGTTTCTACTAGCGCTTCTATATCTAAATCTATTATTATCTCTAGTTCTTCCCCTAATCTTACTAGCCGGCTATATGCCCTTTATAGGTTGGCTACAAATATTATATTTGCCGCGTTAAGTCTAATTCTTAATTGTCCTAGTTTTAAGCTTACTATAGCTATCTATAGGGGTCTTCCTACAGGGCGTCCTCTCCCTTATATCCCCTATAACCCTTATATCCCTATTTAGTCTAGTAATATTACATAGCGTTGCTTCTGGCCTATTAAGGCTTAGGATGGCTGGCCTAGCCCCTTAGTGTTAAAGGTAGAAAACGCCAGGAAGGCATCTATATCCCCCTAGCTTATTACCTATTGTTTCTATTTATATAACCTAGCGTACAGTTATTCCTATAGCTATTAAGCCCTTACCTTCTATCTCCTGTATTTAATACAGTTTTCTCTCTCCTACGCCTTATATATGCTTTAGTGGCAGTTTACGCATTTTATTTAGTCTTAATTTGGGCAGTGTCTTATATTATAGAGGCCTGTATAGTGGCCGCAGCACAGCTATACTGCGTATATAGATTAGGTATATCCCTATTATACACAGCGATAGCATTATTTTAGGTATAGTCTATAGTTATAAAGCCTTATATTATATATAAGGCTATTTATAATTATTTCTTTTTAAATAAGGAGTTTTTACATTCCTAGCATATATGTGCTGATAATAAGGGAGCCATGCGTTTAACTGGCGTCTCCCTAGTAAGTCTCTAGCGACCCTTATATCCTCTTATTATTCTTATTATATACTTAGTTTATATTTTCCTATTAAAGCTATTAAATTTAGATAATCTTAAGACCTAGTATAAGGCGTTCCGTTTGTTTTACTATCTCTTATATAGTTGCTATATTATCTACCTAGCGTCCCTTTTCTACCCTAAGGCTTATAGAAACCGCTAGAACTTTAACTAGGTAATCTTTACAGAGTACTTTTATACCAATATATTCTCCTAGCCTGTCCCCTTCCTTTATAGCTTATTCCTTTACCTATTAGTCCTTTAAGATGACTTTAATATCTCTGCTCTTAAAGTATTAGACTATAACAGCGTTGTATACCTTTTTGTAAATCTTTATAAGAATATCTATTTCTAATTATCCCCTTAGCCCCTCTGCTTTTTCTATATTTAGTTATATTATAATCATATACCCAGTTATTATCTTAAGGGGGGTAGGTTCCCTATGCTGTAGAAGCGTAGCTACAGTGGCCTAGGTACGGTTCGCCGGTAAGGGGGATTTTTATTTATTTTTAATTTTGCTTAGCTATTAGAGGATTTAATTAAGGGTTTACTAGAAGGGCACCTAGGGTTTACTAGACTGGCGGAGCCATTGTGCTAGCTATATTAGTTCGTTATAGCTAACAGTTACTCCCCCACAATTCTAAATACTAGACGCGTCTAGTAGGCTTTATATTTTATTAGATGCTTTTTTAATAAAGGTATTTCCGCTTTATAGTATGGTATTTACCTGTCTTTGTTATAGAGGGCTATTACTAGGCGTAGTTCTGGCGGTCGCGTACAAGTGCAAACCACTGTTGTTTAACGTGTGCCTCCCCTGCAATATATGCATCTTAGGGGGTTCTCTGGGAGTTTTTCAGGGTTCTTTTGATTGGTTTTGGTCTTTTTAGGCTGTGTGTAGTAAGAGCTCCTTGACTCAGGCTATTTTATAATTTTTAGATATACTTTACTAATTAAATAAAGCAGTTAACGGAACTATTATAAAGTAAATTAATATATGCTTAAATAGTATAGGAATAGTATGTAAATAAAGAATAAGCTCCTATATAAAACTTTAAAAAAGGTAATATAGTATACCTAAATATATAAAACCTATAGACTTAATGGCCCTTAAAGAAACTTAATTAAAAGTTTATAGGCTTATACTAAATTAAAAAAAACTAAGCCTATATACCTATAAGCTTAAACTACTAACTAAAATAAAAATATATCTAATATTTTATATAAGCTTATTATAACCTTTAAAAGATAATCCTATAACTTATAAAGTACCACTATTACCTTTTATAATTATTAATAATAGTAATAATTCTTACTTTATTAACTTAATTAATAATATATAATAAAAAATATAATTTAAATAATTTAAACTTCTTGTTAAGTGAAAAAGATATAAAATATAACCTTAGGAAACCTATAACCAGATTAAGGCTAACACGCCTTTCTTAGTAAAAGAATTTTATAAAGACTATCCTTTATAGCCTACTTTAGCTAAATAGATATAATATAAAGGTAAATAACTACTACTTAATATAAATACATAAAATATAATAGTAGGAAACTTAAAATTAAAAAGAACTTAAAATATGTTATAACGCTTATAACATAATAAGTTATAAATTCTTAACCAAATTAAATTATTTTAGACCTTTAGCTAAAGGGGGGGGTACTATAATAGGACTAGCCTAGTTATAATAGGAATGTCTTAGTAAAATACTTAATAGATAACTATTAGAAACTATCTATAACTATCTATAATTGTCTGCTATAATTTACTATTTTCTACTAGCGCTATAATACTAAAGTTTATTAAAGTCTATTAAAGACTATATATATATACATATTAACCACTAAGTCCGCTAACTATTTAATTATATAATTCTCTTATTATTCCTTTCTCTTTTTTATATAATGTCTTATTCCCTACAAGAGCTATATACTCTTAAATTTAGATAGAATTTATATTATTCCTTTAAATCTTCCTTAAAGCCTCTTCGCGCCCTTATATATACTACTCTAGTAGGCAAAATGCTAAAGCTAATGCCCTAACCTAGAGAGAATAGGATATAGGGCCATAAGATAAGCTAAAGGCTTAGCACTAGATACGCGCCCTCCTCTGTACTAAATAGCTTAACCTATATCTCCTTAAAGAACTAAGCTCTAAATAGAATAAGGTAGCACTTATAGAAGGAAAGGCCCTAAATAAACTAATAGGAATAATTAATTATATCCTAACCATAAACCGTACAGCTAAGTCCCTAAAAGCCCTCTACGATTAAGCTATAGGAGGTAACCTTAATTTAGAAATAGAAGACGGACTGCTTCTATACTAAGAATAGCTTATAGTTCTAGATATTAATAACCTATAAACAGAGCTAATCTGTAAAGCCCACTATTAAGTCTCTATTGCGCACCCTAATTAAGACAAAACATACTAACTATTATTACCTTATTACTATTAATAAGGACTCCTGTCCAATATAGAACAATTTATTAAAAATTGTTATACTTATAAATATATAAATACCCCTAGGGACCAAACTCCTAGATAGCTGTAACTACTGCTAGTCCTTAAACGCCCTTAGCAATATATTATAATGGACTTTAAATTATTCTTAAAGGACAAATACGGCTATAATATGGCCTTTATAGTAGTTAACCAACTAAGTAAATAAGCCATTTCCTTCCCTTACTTTAAGACTATAACTATAAAGGACATGGCCTGTATATATATATTAACAACATCTACCAGATCCATGGCGCTTCTAAGTTAATTATTTCTAACCATAGACTCTAATTTATATTAGACTTCTAGGATAAATTTTACTATATCCTTAGAATCCAGATTAAGCTCTCTACTATATTTTACCCTTAGACTAATGGCTAAACTAAGCTTATAAACTAGTACCTTAACTAGCGACTCCGCCCCTTTATTAGCTACTACTAGGATAACTAGTTGGAACTGCAGCCTATAATAGACTATATATAGCTTACGCTCCCTTATAATAGTATAGGGATATTGCCATTTAAGCTACTCTATGGATATAAACCATAAATATCCTTTAATTGGGATAGACCTATAGGACCTTTTTTTTTTTTTTTTTTTTTTATATCCATTGTATTATAATACGTACAATACTGCGCATGCAGCCTCCAGGCTATGGCGCTATAGTTATATATACATGAATCATTTCTAGGCAAC
>Ga0307507_10001796_pt1 | contig 47059 bp, 45 predicted proteins | sample 7_EM_MG_FD_207223 | JGI IMG/M metagenome (GOLD analysis project Ga0307507, IMG submission 207223) | Populus trichocarpa ectomycorrhiza microbial communities from riparian zone in the Pacific Northwest, United States - 7_EM | ecosystem: Host-associated > Plants > Roots > Unclassified | place...
AGGTAGTAGAAGACATAGTGGTGGTGTAGTAGAGGAGTATTTTGATGTTTTGATTTTGATTTTCCTAGGAGGCCCGTGCACTGTCTCGGGTGGGTGGCTGTCTCGTCTGGGTGGCTAAGACGTTATCTGCTTTCTCTTGTTTCCCGCGACGGCTGGCTCTAAAATTCGAGGGACAGGTAATTTCTGCAGCAGCTTCTATCAACCTAATCCAAACCAACATCGTTGCTTTATATCGTCCAAGTAAGGCTATGTTTCAGATGATCAGAGGAACGCGCGTACAAAAGGTGGCCGTGTTTGAACACTTTGTTCTGCGTTGTGGGGTTAAGCTTTGCATACAAAGCTTGACCGGGTGCGCTAATCACAGCACTCGGATTTCTAACCCGACCCTTCGACTGGCGATTCCAGTAAGGAGGTGTGACTGTTTTCTTGGAGGTCCGAAACCCGGCACAAATAGGCCTATTCAATGTTCCGGGCTTCGATCATGTGCATTAGCGGTATTTGAAACCCCCACTAACTACCGCCACTCGCACAGAGTTCCCCGACTTTCACCACCAATGATAATGTGAACTCCTTGCATGGCCCGCAGCCCGACCCTCCCCACGTTTTCTTTTTTTTCCCTTCACGTCTCGAGAAAGAAAAGTAGACATCCATGTGATCTCCCGCACTAGGAAGGCTGTTAGAATTCTTTAGGTTACGCTGCTTTTTCTGAATCCACTTTGACGGTCCGCTAGCCCTCCGCTGCACCTATTTCACCTCCGCGCCAGGCACACGACTCCAAGCCATCAACTACATCCTCATTTTTTGAAAAAATCTTAGTATCACTCTGAAGAACTCACCCAGCCCTCGCCGTAATTGACTTGTCACGCCCGACCTACCCAAAAGCCGCACGTTTCCCGTCTCTATCCAACATGCCTACCTGGGGTCGTGGCGGCGCCGGCAACATCGTGACGGAGTCACAGATCGAGGAGACGCAGAAGAGACTAGCAGAGGTAAGACGACAGCCCGACTCCGCACCCAAAGCCGACCCTCAAGACCCGTCCCGCCGTCTCAGCCCGGGCCGCTCCACACCTGCTCCCAAAGCAGCAGCACGGGACAGTCGAGCAAGAGCCCCAAAACCACCTCCAGCACGCATCCTGGACTCCCACCACCATCACCATCCCCTCCCTCCCCTCCCCAATCTCACCACCGCCAACCAACTAACCCCCCTCCCTCCCACAGGACCTCGAAGCAAACCAACCCCCCACCTCCACCGCCGCCCCCCCAGGCACCACCACCACCACCGCCCCCTCACCGCAAGAATACGCCCACACCGGCCGCGGCGGCGCCGGGAACTGGTACGAGCCGCGCACGCTCCACGCCACCGGCGCCTTCACCGCCACCGCGGCCGACGCCACCGCGCCGCCGCCCGACACCGCAAGGCCCCACGTCTCGACGCCGTACCACCCGCCGGGGATGGAGTTGCCGGTCGGGAGGGCGGGGCGCGGGGGCGCGGGGAATTTTGTGTGGAAGGAGGAGGACGGGAGGGTGCGGGAGGAGAGGGAGAGGGAGAGGGAGAGGGCCGTGGCGGAGAGGGTCGTGGAGGATGTGGAGAAGGGGCTTGCGAGGCCGGATAGGGCGGTTTTGGGCGGGGTGAAGGGGGGGAGGGGGTGGTGAGTGGGTGGAACTGAGGTGAGGGAGAGATGGGAGGGGTTTGGGTAGGGTGGAGAGGGCGTTTGGTATCCTGATGGGTTCTCCTTTTTTTGGGATGGGTTGGTGGGTTGGGGGGTGTATATTAGTCGATTTAGGAGTTGGGTTCGGGGGTTGGTTCATGGTGGACTCATGGGTTTTGTGTTGACGGAATTGTCCATATCTTTTTTACTTAGAGTATTAGAACAGAGTGTTTTCTTGCTGGTGAGTAGGGGATGCTGGTGATGGCCTGAGGAAGCTGGGAGTAGGTTAGATATTTCTCTTCATTGCAGTTATTCTTTTCGGTGTTTCATTTTACGGGCAAAAGTTTCACTTCTAGGTATCATAGCACGGCAATAGACAGGCATGGTTTGCTTTTCGTGACGAAATCGTAGTATATCAAATGAGAGCCTGGCACTTAAAGAATGTCAAACGCAGGGATAATTTGGCTTTGGTTTAACATAATAATTTCAGGTATAAAATTGATAGCACTCCCTTATCAGAACGCGGCTCCGCTTGAGCGCAATTAAGCATACTGGAGGAACGGACGTCGCAGTTTAACGAGACATGTCTCTGGAGTTAACGTCTTTATTAAACATCCAATAATACTACTTAGTCTAATAAAGAGGATTTTTAAGGACATTTGTGGTAAAATACTGCTTTTACAACTTTGCAAATATATTTAAAATTTGGCGAAATTCAAGGCCTTGACAATCCCATAATTACCTAATGAAAGCTCTGAAGGCACATGGCGGGCTCATTTAGGGCATTAAGCTTGGCTTGAGGGGTTTTAGCGTCTGAAAATGTACATGTTTTCTTTAGCTATGAAATTTGTTTGGGAATCGTAAACTCCACAAAAATGCTCCAAAGACTCGTTGCAGCTCAAAGTTTCCAGGTAACCTGTATAGTGTGGGCTTGAGTAAGTGTTTCCTGCACGAGGGTATTTCGAATAAGTTGTCCATGTCTGTCTGAGCGTGAGGCAAACATTTCATTGTAGCTAGATTGACTACCCTGCGGTAGCTTTGCTTTTTTTCACAGAATCATATCTACATGATAGCCAACATTTTTTGTATTCCAGCTAGCCTCCCTAACTGGTTCCTTTCCTCATCATGCATCGAGATGTCCCGGAGATCGAGTCGCTGAAAGTCAGGAAGCATGGCTAGATAATGACGCGCCTACTGCTCGGTCTGGAAGTAGTTGAGTAGAATGCTACGCTCTTGGCTTTCCTCACCCCAGTTGCAGACGACGACGCAGGAGCAGTTAACGACCTTGCGGGCGTTGCCTTCACGATCAATTTGGCCTATAACACCCAGAAAATTAGCTTCGATTCCTTTCTACAACCCCAGATCCAGTGGCTCTGCCAGCTAGCAGGCGCCAAAATCCCCTTAAGACAGAGGCGTAGGGCATAGGCGGTACTCACACAATCCAGCCCACTCGCCGAGCTGCTTCCCATCCGGCACCTTGATAAGCGGGATCTTATGCTCCGAGCACAGCGCCACAACGAGCTTTTTGTACGCCTCCTCCTCGCAAGCCTCGTTCAGCACGCACATGTGCGCCTGGCGTCGGTCCAGCGCCTTGCTGGCCTCGCGCAGCCCGCGTGCGAGCCCATCGTGGATGAGCGCCAGCTTCAGCACGCCCTTGAGCGCTTCCAGCACTGACATCTGGCCCTTGCCGGCGGAGGCTTCGGCGGAGACTTCGACTTCGGCGGCGGCCTCGACGGGCGACGTGGGCTCTTCTCCGTCCGACTGCCGAGCACGTTAGTGAGACCTTCGATAAGCTTTGAAGAAGTGACGCAGTGAGCGCGGTTTGAGTTCTTCATGATTCTGATGGGATGGATGAATGGAGGAATGAGTGACGTACCATGATGACTTGTTTAAAGAACTATGTCGGGTTTTCCTCGAAGAGATTGAGATTGTGATATGCGACTAGAGTTCAATGTTGAAAGATCGGGGTTGATTTTCTGTGCGCGTCGTTTGCCGCGAAGCGAGAGCAGCGGGGGGAGCTTGTCGTTAGCGTACACGTGATCTTGCCTCCAACTCTTTGCCACGGACACTCAGCAGCAGAAAGCGAAGGAATTCTATGGCTCTGTTTCTCAGCTTTAGAAGCAGCTAGAAATCAGAAAGCTAATTGTAAACATGACTGATGTTGTGTTTTGGAGTTGTCGGGGGCAACGATGGTTGACCTCAAACGATGCCAGGTGTAAATAAGAGTCAGGATGTGCTCATGAAACCGGTCTCGTTCGCAAGTTGGTAGACAAATGAATTTGTATAGTATTCCGAAGCACTCTAGGCCTCTTCATATAGCAGTCCAGCAATCCCGAGCAAAAACTAATATCCTTCCACAACGCGAATCCGTCCGAAGCTCCTAGCAGCGGCCTCATGGAAAACTCAGGGGAGCGCTGAACTCCAAACAATGGTCTAATATACTCGAGCGACCCGAATGAAGATCTGAATAATGCCGTTCATTCTGACTGTACCACAACGAATATCTGCTCTTCTCCCAGTTCAAGATCCTGCCAACTACGTGCTTAATGACTGCAAAACCCCTCCGTTCCCGCCCATTCCATTTTCGAGCAACAATGAGAACAAGAAAATGATGCTGAATACTTGGTGGCTAGAGGCCAAGTATAATAAGGTACTCACTGATAAGCTGGCGTTTAAAGGCCATAGCTATGAATTTCTTTCGTTGAATAACGACATGTTCGAGAAGACCAGGAAAAGGCGAGCAATGACAAAGCAAAAAGAAGAGCTCCCCGCGCACAGAACCAGAAGGAAGAGTAAAACACCAAGCCGCTGTACGCTATCAATCCGAAGTCCAGGCCTTGTTTAAGAGGGCAGGTCATTTACGACCAGATCCAGCTTACCTAGAGAAACGCCGTAACAAAAGAAATTGTGGACGTCCTTTGTACATTTGTTACTGATAAACTCCTTGTCCACAGCCCTGGCGATACTTAACAATAAGAAATGGGGGTATACGCTAGATGCTACATTACGATGCAGCAGCCACAACTTTTCTTTTCGTTTGACTCTGGGGGTTCTTGCACCCGTGTGGTGTTAGCCGGTTTTGAAGAGGCCTCAGGCCGTGTAACCGAGTTCCGCTGCGAGGGGAGCTGTGGACTTTGTATGGTAGGAGTGAGTTTGTATGCTCCCTGTTCACCTCCACTCGTCCCTGGTCTCCCAGTGGCAGTCTCTGGTTTCGGGCTTGGGAGAGGCCACTGGTCAGGATCTTGTTCCTTCTTATCGGACGGCTCGAACTCCTTTGTCTCTATTTCGGGCTTGTTGAATTCCTCAGTGTTCAGTAGTCTGAAGTCACGATCATACATCGAACCTGTCCTCCCTTCGTTTTCCCATTGCTCTTGTTGCATGCGCCTCGCATGTGTTGGTATTATTTGCTGATCCGGAGGAAGCCTGGGGTCAGGCTTGTACATGGTTGCAATCCACGGGGCCTCCCCTTCAGGCCGAGCGGTAGTTGGCCGAGAAATACCAGAGCTTGTCCCGGGACGTTTTACTGGGGATGTAGCAGAAGCATTACGTGCCTTACTCTGTGAAGGTGCGCGAGCGGTGCTAGTCTTCCGTGCCCCTGATGTTGGATTTGCCTTGCCAGGAACCTTAGACTTCGGCGGCGATCCGCTTGGAGATGCAGGATTGCTGTGCTCCGATCGTACGGGCGTACGAGCTCCAACATCTTCAGCATCATCCAGCAGTACCTGGCTCCCTACGCTACCACTCCTGGCTCGTGCGCCGTTGGTGGCGATCGAATCACCGTTCCAGGCGCCGCTTCCCTTTCGACTTCTTGGTAGTGGTGAATCCCGTTCGACAAAGGTGTGTGGAACGGGGACAGGACTTGTTTTGGCAATAGGTATGCGCGAAGTGCTCGATTTAAGCATATGATAGCGGGGAGCTTGGCTCTCCTTCTCTTGGTCGGCGGCGATCTCTTCGGGTGTCCGAGGGTCCCAGTTTACTGGCGCCTCATCTACCTCCTCCTCTTCCTCTTCCTCTTCCTCTTCTTCAGCCGGTATAGGGGATACCGTACGCTGTCGTTTCTCATACTGGTTGCTTGTGTGATCCTCCATATTGACTGCATCCTCATGATTTTCCGAGTGGCTGCGTTCTCGTGTAACTCTGGTTGCACTGGCGGACCTGCTGCCAGACCGGCTCGTGCGTCCAACACGTATTCCTGCTTCCTCTAACTCACGACTCTCAATTTGGGCTAATTTGTCTCTGTGTATCCAGTTCGAGTCATCCTTCTCCTCTGGCCCCCATGGGGCTCCCAGCGTTGGCTTCCTTTTCTCACCAGCCACCGCGTGTGAATGGTTTCTGCTAGCACTTCTGCCCTCCGGCTGCCCCTTGTAGTAATCCAATAGACTATCTTGGTCGCTTCCTCCGGCGCTAAGGTCACTGTTCTTCCTTTGCAATATGTTGACTCTGTTCGGCACAAGGTGCCCTGGCCCTTCTGCATCGTTGGACTTGGACGATCGCTGCGAATCAAAGGTATTATGGTGTTGCTGGGGAGGTCTTGACACGCCGTTTGGGTGATTTGCTAGCGGCTGGCGGGAGGGATAGGTCAAAGGCTTGGAAGGAACGTCTTCGGACATGAAAGGCTTCGGATCGGTAAAAACTGTGTTCTGATGTAAAACATGGTTAGCTCCGTATTCGGTTCTACTTTAAGGGAAGACAGCTGGTTATGTTGGCCGTATATGAAGAAGACAAACAGCGATGACGCTATCCGCGGAGGGGACGAAAGCATAGATACAAAGTAATCCCGTTGCGCGTGGCAAACTAGGTCCACAACATACCTTGCTGTTCACAGGTACCGCAAAATCCCAAGATCCACGCCCACCATGCGAACTACTTGGAGGAGTCAATGTTTGCGGCTGGTGGGGGGAGACCGCTGCCATGAGGACCCGACAGGACTCGACAAAGTCTGAATAGTCGGCTCTCCTAAGCTAGCCGTACCCGCTGAGAGCGCGCAAAGAGAAACTATCGCAAAGCAAAGGCTATCCGAAAGGGTTCCAGTTTGGTGGTGTAGCGGGCCAAGGCGTTTCACTGGTAGGGGGGGTTTCAGCGACAAGCTAGGTAATTGTGCGCTTCACCACAGAGAGGCCGGAGGGACAAGTTGCAAATTCATCCAAGACTAGATTTACGGTAGCAATGGTGGAATTCTGGCCATGAAAGGCTTGATGCTGAAGAGGGCGACGTTGGTGTTGTTGCGGAGGTCTTGTGCATGCAGGTTCCCTGCTACCAATAGCGGCAACGATGAGAAGCGAAGATGTTGAGCGGACGAATTAATTTGGAAAGGCGAAGATAATAGCTGGAACGGTATGTACTGGAGCTGAAAATACACGGGACCTGCAATGGCTACCCAGTAGAAGGGTTACAAGAAAGAAAGTTGTCGGACGCGGCAGTGTTGATGAGCAGCCTCCTCACGACGGATGGTGATGATTGGAGCGTGGCCTGTGCCCCAATTTCCAGCGCTCGGACAAAGTCCAAATCAGCACGCGTTTGATCTGTCTTGGGTATAGTCCGATACTGCTAAGGGCGAGGGTTTGTGCACAAAGAAAGCAGATCATCATGTGGAGTGGATTTTCATGCATCGAGACCATGCGGTGCAGCATTGTATAATATGCCGCATTCAGGCCTGAAAGCACCCCGCAACCGCCGACTCTCTCTCCCTCCCTCTTTCTAACCTTTGCTGCGATTTAGTTCAGGGCCCGACAATCTGGGCGTGAGCGATATCTCGTCCTTCAATGCTTTTTCCCCAAAGGTCTCACCTGTCAGATCAAAAATGGTGGTGTTTACCGAAGCAGAGACAACCTCAAGGGCCTCCCAGTGACCAAAGAGGCGGGTCCTTTGGCTTCATTCTTTGAATTATATTTATGCTCCGATTAGACTTTCTAGCCACCAAGTGGCCTTCTCTAGAAGTCTTAGCAGTCTGAGAATCTATTGGATTGGCCGTTATTTACTTCTTCTATACGCCGCAACTCCAAGAACTGCTCCAACACTCCCCTGGTGCTTTATTTTTTCCCGCAATGACCAAGCGGATTTCATCTGGTTTTTTGCCGAATAAGCTCACCCGAAGGTTTCAGATCCGCAGGACACTCCCTCGATCTTTGTCGAAGTTCTAAACAGCTCGACGTCCGCTCCTACCATCCAAATGTCTCACAATGCCAATATATATCTCGACCCTCTTTCATCCACCTTCCAACTTGTTCCCTCAACTCTTCAGTCATAGCCTGAGGTCCACACGCAAGCACTGCCACATTCCCAAAGGAGTTGGTAAAGACCTCATCAGCAATGCCACCAATGTCAGGGCGGCCAGCACGAACAGTCATGCCTTTTCTCGCCTTCCCCATCTCGTCTTGGAAAGGCATGAGCTGCTCGGCTTCTACAAGCTCGATGTCTTCACCCGTATCATCCATCTGCAAGTTTGCTCCAGAAGGACGAGTTATATAGACCTCCACTGTATTCTGTGCATCTTCTGATTCGGTCTCGTCCCCGTCCGAGGATGGAAATGCCCACTGTGTCTCTGCCAGCTTCTGGACAGCCCACACGAAACGGACCCGAGGATTAGCGGGCCTGAAGACACCTTCATGCTCGACAATGCCGCGATAAATTGGCATGACGAAAGTCGCTCCGACGCCACCAGCGACAAGGAGCACGCGATCAAATTTAGAAAGATTGGGGATGTGGGCTGATGCACCATAAGGTCCCTCAAGTGCTATCGGAATGCTTGGGCTCGTCTCTCCTGGTCCAATCTCGGCAGAGAGAGATCGAGCCAAATCTGCTAGACTCTTCGTATTTCCGTTCAAAGTACGTGTAACCAAGAGTAATTGCTTGTCCTTTGCGGGGAGGGATGCGATGGTGAAAGGATTGACGCGGTATCGCAAGACGAAAGATTCGTACCAGCCAGAAGAGGGTGATACGCCTGTAGGACGACTCAGGTAGACATGCTGCCCAGGTTTCCATTTCAACTCCTTATTCAACGAGAGCAGGGGAACCCGAATCTCCACGAGATTTGTTCCTGGGATAACACTAATCGTGCCAGAGTACCTTTGGAGGCTGTAGTTTCGGATAATTTCGTGTAGAATAATAATCACAACAACTTCTATGAGGTAGAGCCTAATAAATTTAACGTGGAAGAAGAGCGGTTCAAGAAGGAGGCCGGCGAGTATGATATGTGTTGTATAGAAGACTCTGTAGCTCCACCTCCGGAGAACCCCAAGAGCGGTTGTGCTCAATATTGAGAGCATCGTTATACCTATAAGACCCGTAATGACGTCGAGATCTCTGATCCGCTTTGATAGAAGGCCGGCTTGGACGAAGAAGTTAAGGTAGAAAGAGGCATGAAGGAGGAGAAGAAAGTAAATGATTCTACCCAGTATCTGATGAGACGCTTTGAGCTGTTCATGTGAAAGGCGCGTGAGGAGTTGAACCGGCGAATATGGCGATTTCATTGCAAGCATATAATGTAGGGGCAGCTGTGAGGCGGCCACTATTCCAAATCGCTTGGTGAGATGTAGATAATCTGTAGATCGTCAGAATGAACTTAGAAGTTTACCTGCGTACTGGCTGAAGGACTTTAGAAAGTTGATGACAATTGCTTGACCTCTGATTACCGGTTTTGTCTCTGAGATTGAGACACCGGTTTCAGTAGTATCATAGACTTCAAAAATCTACTACAACTCCGTTTGTATATTGCTCGGCCATATGAAAGCCTCCTGCACGTTTCTTTCAGTGCAGATAGTGTCGTTTTCTATTTCCGGCTCGTTGATATGGGAACACTAAAACCTGACCGAATGATGACAGTGATATATGAAGAAAGTGAATTTCATACCATTGCCTGTGTTATGAATTGACAGAAATAATAGCCAGACCGTCCAAGCCAAGCCTGCTATCCATTCTCCCCTTGTACCCCAACCTCCTCGTATTGATTTTCCCGCCCACCACGATGCTCGCTGGAATGTCTGCTGGAGTTTCCTTACCCAAGTCTGACTCTTTATTTTTCCTGGTCTACCGAAAGGTGATTTCGGGCGCTCCAATGCCGATCTTTCAGCAAACCAGGAAAGAAGGAAGTACACCTGGAAGAAAACAAATACTCCCAAGGCAGACCATTGTGCGATATTAGGGTACAGACTAAGCAGATATCGTCGCTGCTCTTTCTCGAGCTCAGTCAGAGTAACAAATTCGTATCCAAACGCCATTGCTGAAGTCGCCTTGTCAATCTGATCTGATCTGATATATCCGAATTGCCTCTAGGTCAAGAATGAAAACCTTCGATCTTTCCGCGTACCAAGGATAAATTTCGTACTCTCCTCAGCTGGCAGAACAGCTTAGAAGGCTGCATTCATGAAAGAGTAAGCATTAAAACCCGAGATGTCGGCCCCGAACTACTGGAAATGACGCGGCGGTGTGTCCACAGGTAGTCCGACGAATTCGATGGGACCTCTGAAGCGCTCTGGTGTAAGTCTCCCGAAGCCTTTAAAATACTTTCTATCGAAATTCCTTCCCGCATCAAAGCAGAAATGCTAATGTGCGCCACCAAATTCATAATTACAGATTACCAATCACCACCTGCAAGTTCCACTCCACCATGTCCAAGGCTCCGCAGCCAAGCCGAGATGATCTCCAAGGCGCCAAGAGACGAGCTCCATTGGGTCTACCTAACCATGCACCAATAGTTCTCTCGCCAACCGCGCTTTCTTATCTACTTGGTGACAATTATATAAATCATCTAAGTTCTGCTGAATATCTATAATAGCCAACTAGAGCAGCACTCTCATATTCCATCCGGTACTCTTTCACGTCGCTTTGAAGTGTTAGCCTATAGGATGGCTGTAGAGGCTCCAGAAGGTGTGCGAATACCTGTCTGGTTGGATGTTGACACTGGTAAGCATACACGTTGCATGAGTGACAAATTACACAAAGCTAATAGAATATAAGGGCACGACGTATGGAGTCCAATGCCCTTCTACTGCATCTAAAGCGGCACCAGCTTACGCCGTTATCCACCCTAGGATGCATATGCCCTCCTTCTTGCCGCTCACGAATCGAGGACAGAACTATTAGGAGTTAGTACTGTGTATGGCAATGCTCCCCTTGAGCAAACAACATACAATACAAGAAGTATACTGGAAGCGCTGGGTCGTCGGGATGTACGAGTACATCCGGGATCTGCTAAACCGATCTCGAGGAATGCAGTCCATGCGGCTGACATTCACGGCGTGTCAGGTTTGGATGGAGTGACTCTGCTCCCAGAGCCTGTTCAGCCTGCCATTGAAGATGTCAGCTTTCTCGATGCAATGTATCACGCCTTAGCGACTACCTCTGCGAACACTGCATGGCTTATATCCACCGGAACCCTAACCAATATTGGGCTCTTATTTCAAAAATATCCATATCTTGCGGTTCATATTAAAGGGCTCAGTATTATGGGTGGTGCAATTGGTGGCGGGTTCACCGATGCGCCAATGGGTAAGATAAAGGGAGAAGGAGAGAGGTTTGGTAATTTGACTGCTTTTGCAGAGTTCAATGTACGTATTATATTTGTAAATCATATTTCAAAGCCATGTTTGATGTATCTTGATCGAAAAATATCCGACTATCAAGGAGACCTTTATTCGCGTTGATTGTATCAGCTAGCAAATGAAGAATTAACTGTTTGACTGACTATCAATCATTAGATCTATGTAAGTAGGACTTGGCATCAATATTGTGCCTACGAATATCTCAGAGAAAACCATTACATTCGAGTGTCCAAATTTGGCCTACATCCTGACAATTCGCAGTGCGATCCCGAAGCTGCCCAGTCGATTTTTACGAATCCAATTCTCGCTCCAAAAACGACTCTGATTCCACTCGACGTTACACACCAGGTCCTCGGCACTGCTGAAGTCCGCCACAGTCTTCTCTACGGCTATGATCCATGGGCCAGTATCGTCACCGGAGATGACTCTCACGATACCCAAGTCGTATTAGCCAGCGGGGCCAAACCGTCACCCGTCCGTGCCCTCTTCGCCCAAATCCTGTCCTTCTTTGCTCATACCTATGCTGAGGTCTTTGCGCTCACTTCCGGCCCGCCGCTGCATGACCCACTGGCAGTCGCCGCAGCGATTGAGCCAGAAACGTTCAACGATGCAGGCGGGGAACGTTTTCTAGTCGACGTTGTCACCGAAGGCGTGCATGCGACAGACAAGGCGAGCGTAAGTGAGCTGGGTCGGACGAAGGTCACGAAACTGCCAATGGGGCAGCCAGGCGTGAGGATACCGCGGGGGCTGGACGTTACGAGATTTTGGTATTTAACTGAGCTGGCATTGCGCAGCGCGGATGCGACTACTCCCATGGCGGAAGTGAGCTGGGGGAAATTGAGGGAAGGTGGGGTAGTTTGAAAGCTTGATGATAGAGATGCTTCTTGATGCTGCTGTTATATAAGATGCATGCTCATAGGTGGATAGATTATGTACGGCTGAAAGGACGTGTAGCTGATATGGCAAGATGAGTGATTTGGATAAGACACTCTTTTCATATCACAGATTTTCTCGTTTCTCAATTCGAAAGAGAATCTTCGTTTCTCAAACTCTTAGCTCCTAGGGACATCTCATAGATTTATGCTCCTTCCCCCTGTGTTGCGTCTGACCCACTCTTCGCCGAACTTCGCTTGTTCTTCAGGCTTCACTTCTTCAACTATATATTTGATAAATCACGCACAAATCTAGGAATCAAAGCACAGAGGGAGTGGCCGTCCCAAGCTAGGTGTAGTGGTATTTGCTGTACTATATTTGTATTTTTTGTCAATTTTTTGAATTATGGGTTATAAAGATGACCTGCTCCAATTGTACGATAGTTGGTTCACTCTCAGAGATCTGTGGTTGAGTCAGATGGTGGGAGCAGTTTTATATTCGCGAATACCCTATATGTACTCAGAACACCCTTTTGAAGTACGAAGCCTCCGGTACTACAATAATATACACAATATGCACCGTTCCATTCAGTATTTTATTGATTATGGTTCTCTTCCCGATCATCCTCCAAGCACCTTCGCCACCGAGTAATACGCAGGCTTCTTTGCGAAACTACCCCACCACAGATCCGCATCCCCTTATCTAGAAAATACGCCCGGCACCCAGCTAAGCAAATCATAGAAATCCCACACGGTAATACCCACACACTTCCCAGTATCCTTGCACGCTTTGACTGCGTTTGCATGGTCTGAGGCCTGTTCCGCCTCCTTCGCCGCATCATCCGGTAGGCCTACCCGCACGTCGAGTTCGGTTATGGCGACTTCGACGCCTAGAGAAAAACTGTGCCATATTGGCAACTTACTGATCTTAGGAAGGAGATGCGCCTGAAATACAGTGAGATTGGAGACCCACGTCGTCAATGCGGATGCCCTTTTTCTTGAATAACTTGAGAGAGACAACCGCAAGAGATATGTTATTGATAGTCCCAATATTGTAGTCGTTGTAATACAATTTTGTGCCTGGATTGACATATTTCGCCACAAATTCCAACGCGAGTTCGAGGTACTCCGGACCAACGATGGTGAGCCAGAGGTCGGAGCGTAGCATCCCGTCCTCATTCAGGGCCTCGTGCGCAACGTGATCTTCTAGTATCGATATGAGCTCGGCTTTCGTGTAGTTTATACCAGTGAGCCGGTCTGGCAGCTGGGAGTGCCATACGAGGCTGTGACAGTGGCGGAGTTGGCAATGGTGAATTGCCAGCAGAATGATGGCATCACCCATGCTATAGTTGAAGACGGTTCTCTCAGACTCAGCGTACATCTACTGATGTGTATGTGTCAGTAGGTCCGTCTTAAAGGTTTAAAATAGTGAAGATGGAATGTGCGAACTTTTTGTCCGTTTACAGGTGTTACTTGCCCGAACATGTGGGAATCGGTGGCGATGGACATATAATTTGAATTGTTCAGATTTGGATTGTCAATTGCCGTGCCAAAGTATAGGAGACCCGATTTCCGAACCGGCCCATTGAGGCCTTGGGTTTTGTGTTGACCTTTTCGGGTAACAACCTCTGCTGGGGCCGCGTTGATGAGAGGAAGAGCAGTCAATGCTGCTACTGAAAAGAGTTTCATAATGATGCTTGAACAATGAGAACGCTCCCAAAGCAGAGAAGTGACCCGATGGTATTGAGAATATTGTAGGGAAGATCGTGGATATTGTTGATGGCTAATTGAGATGTTATATGTTCAATTGATGATTAAGAGGAACCGAATTCCCGGAATTGTTTGCTCTAGACCCTGGATTGGAAACGGTAAGCCCGGTAAGAACTGGGGCTCTATGTGGGGGAACAACCAGGGACAGGAGATCTTCGGCGGATAAACTGAAACGAGATGCGCGTGTAAGGGAGGATAATAGGTGGGAGCTCATTTGGATAGAAACTTAAGATGGTACCTTGCCTAGATTGAGTTTTAATATAAAGAACGGTGGTGTAGCCGGGTGCGCGGATCGCGCTCCAGCGGAGCATATTGACCTACGTTATGGGCACGGCATTACCTAAAAACAGGTCAAGAGTGGCGAAAAGAATTCTATGCGCAATTGATTTCAATGATGTGAATAGAAGACGTTTGAGGTTGAAAAATCATTTCGAGATCGCCACAAGCCTTGCATAGTGATCAAAGCAGGGGCCGGAAAAGGAAAGAAAAAATTTGTAGTGCTCTACGTTATGCTCCGCCTATCCGCACCCTGAAATTGGCAGGCGTGAACGGAGAATTTAGTGATGATGGTTGCTCGTGATGAGCCTCGGCGAGAGTACTCCGTTGGACATATAAGGGCGTGTTCGGTTGCAGCTCCAGATTGAATCTGGAGGCTTCAGAACCGAGTTGATCTGAAGCCTCAATCTGATCTGGAGGTGGGTGTTCGGTCAATCTGACGACTTTCTGATCTGGAGCTCCTCTAGATTGGCAACCGCGTCAAATTCGCACGCTTTACCGTATATAGTAGTTGAACTTGAGCTCTTAGCGTCAGATTAACCTGTAGCTTTTTTCTACAGGTTAATCGTTAAGTTGAATTTAAAGCTCTACTCATGCACCTATCCGATTGCCCATTATAACCCCACCGCCACTACCCTCACCAACGACGGTATTACTGCTGCAGCTGCAGGCCCTATATGACGTCCTCTTCTTAATCCTTACTATCGCCGTTTAGATCCAACCAGTCGGCGTTTATACTTAACACACTAATATATAGCAGGGGATATTATAGACAATATAATTGCTCTATAGCCACCTATAGAGGCTCTATAATTTAATAAGGATATAACCAGAGGTATTTAAAAAGTTGCTTAAATAGCTTTAAATTAATAGCAACTTAAAGGATATAAAGCTTCTATTAGCAGCAGAGAAGCTATTAATATTCTAGCTAATATTTAGTAATAATTAGTTATACCAATTAGTTTATAAGGAAACGCAGCACGCCTTATTAACGGTTAAAGAGTAGGTAATATATACTTTAATATAGTCTTTTTACCGGAGCTAATTTAGTATATAGAGTAGTATATGCAGTTCTTCCTAGGCTTATTAAATTGCATAAGGAGCTCGTTAATCTACCTAAAAATACTACGCTAGATAAGATTGTAGATAACCTAAAGCAATATCCGTTCTTCGCCAATTATATTAGAGCGCTCAACGGTACGCATCTACCAATCACAATTAAAGGCGGGTATAAGAAGTAAGCTCCCTAGCGTAGTAGGAAAGATATATTAACGCAGAACGTTCTAGCTGCCATTAATTTTAATATGAACTTTATATACGTTCTAGCTAGATAGGAAAGTACTGCTCATAACTATAAAGTTATTAATTTGGTAAAGAAGAAAGGCTTTAAAGCTCTATAAGGTTAATATTATCTTGCTAACGCTAGTTGTCGGGAATTAGGCAAGCGGTCGTCACGTGACGCCGCGGCACTAGCGTGGCGAGGAGTCTTAAGCTCCTCGCCCTTCCTTATTCCAATAGAATGAAGCTATCAACCAACATCACTGTAACCTACTCGAGTAGTCGTTATTAGTGAGTCACCCTGTATAACCAACACTGATCAGTGGTTGAACACACAGTCAACCACAGAGCAGCTAGGTTATCAACAGAAGAGATAGTCTCGTGCAGGGGTTCCCGGCAATACTGTGCTACCTTAGGCTTGCGGAAAACCAGTAACAGAAGTGTCACTAAGTACTAGGAGATACCAAGTTGCGTCCATCACGCAGAACAATTGCGTTTACGAAAATTTGGTCAAGTACTTTAGGTCAGAAGTGTTACTAAACCTAGGGTCCCAAGTTAACGTCCGAAACGCGTCAACTACGCCTTAAATTACCTACCTTTTGACAGCAAACCTACGAGATCCTACAAAGCCGAAAATCCTACCTACCTTTGACGTATGACACCCCGTCGATTCTACTCCTATCATGGCGTTGACCTACCTAAAGAAGTATGAGAACAACATTAACCTAGAGACATGGGACAAAGACATCGACCCTATAAACGCCAAGCAACAGGACCTAAACGGATTCTTACTATACTGCATAGCATAATACACAGACAGCGAATACAACGATACTGTGCTATAGTATTACATGAAGGAGGACTTTGTTGGATGGACAAAGGAAATATGGGCCCTCGCGAAGAAGAATATCATATAAGACTTCCGTAACTTCCTACAGGAGAATGGAGTATTTGTACCTATGGATGGGGGTACTATTAGAGACAACATTCAGGAGCAAGTTATTAACGCAAAAGAAGAGCACAAATGGACTCCACAAGAGATTGAGATTGAGCACCAAATACGCGCTATAAAGAAGTTTAACTCTCAAGGGAATCCCAACGGACAACTATAAGCAACACCACAGACAACCTTAGGCTATTAAACACCTTAAGTTCCTCAGGCTGCCGTATCTTAACCCGTGCCTCAAGCTCCGTCCTACCAGAGATTCTTAACCCCGTCCCACTCAAGCGCTGAGACATTCCCTCTAACCCCTACCACGCCTCAACAATCTCTGCAGCAGTCTCCGCAGCAGTCTCCGTAGCAACCTCCGCAACGACCTCTATAGCAACCTCCACAGCAACCTCCGCAACAACCTCCGCAACCACCACGCAATAAGCAACCCCACCCGCCATATCAGCAATACGGACAGTGGAATACTTACGACAAGATTGGACTGCCAGAGGTTCAACATCAAAAGAAAGAATTGCTAGAGGTTCAATATCACAGTACATTTTCGGTTATGCTCAAAAATTGTGCCAGTAGCTTCTATTACAGCAAAATCACTAGAAGATTATATGACTTAAGACCTGTAATTAGCACCGCTATTTACTTGCATAAGGCACAGCAATTCTACTTTAATAACTACCCTTAGTAGGAGCTCAATTACGGCGAATATAACAGTTATAACAACGGCCAGTACTGGACTAATTACTCCTACGGATAAAGTGGGTATGGACAAGGCCGTAGCAGCGAGGATAGACGTGGAGGCTCTGGCTACCGCGGAGGAGGCCCTCATAGAGGGTACCATAAAGGATGGGTAAAGAGGGAGTAGAAAATATAGCAATTTGAGGTTATAACAGTTTAAAATTTACTACTTGGTTAACCACTATTTCTTTAGCAGATTTTAGGACAGCGAGACTTATATTACAATAGTAATAGTAAGTGAGGAGGATCGATATTTGTTACGCTAGTCAAGCAGTATTTGTATATAGATGGCAACCACAAAAGAAGAGTTGCCAGTGTCGGGAATTAGGCAAGCGGTCGTCACGTGACGCCGCGGCACTAGTGTGGCGAGGAGTCTTAAGCTCCTCGCCCTTCCTCATTTTAATAGAATGAAGCTATTAACCAACATCACTGTAACCTACTCGAGTAGTTGTTATTGGTGAGTCACCCTGTGTGACCAACACTAGTTATTTAAATACCTCTATGACGTTAGTACCATACTAAGGCATTTAATATTATCTTTATAAACAAGCTTAGGCAAATATAAGGCCATAGAATACAAAGGAGCTATTTAATCTACGTTATATAGGACTAAGAAATGTTATTAAGCATACCTTTAGAGTCTTTAAGAGACGATTTTAATACTTTAAGGCGGTAAGACAGAACTTCCCTCTAGCAACGCAGATTCTTTTAGTATATATATTAACAGCGGTATATAACTTCTTAAATATACATAATCCGGATAATCTAGAGGACTACGGTATAGTAGAGAATAAGGAGGTTAATAAAAAGGACGCGTAGATAGTAGAGGAAGAGAGTGAGGTTGCTATAAATTAAAGATAGGACAAAATTGCAAAGCTTATATAAAGAGGCTATTATCAGGCAATTGGGAGGCCTTTATAATATATAGGTATATAATCTATAGACAAATTACTATACTAAATTATATACTAATACATTTTACCACTATATAGCGCGCTTTAGAAGAGCCTTTTAATATAACAACTTCCTAATAATCACATGTAGAAAAGCGGTTACTTTAATTTTATAGAGTACATTTATAATAGGTTTAAGGATTTACTAATTTATATATAAAATCCTTACTAAAAAATAAAATTATTAATAGCAAAGTAATTATAAACGCAAAGTAAAAGCAGCTACTAATTTTAACCCTTAACGTCTTCCTTCTTCTTTATTTTTGCTAAAGTTCTATCTATCAGTCTCTTCTGTAACGCCCCTAATATAATTAAAAAAGTCCTTACTGTTAATTCCGTCTTAAAGGCTTCTAGAATAAGCACTTGATTATCAAGATCTATATCATTAAACTTATTAAGGAACTCTACTAAGGCCTTTTCTAAAGGCGGCTTTTAACTAAAAAGCTCTCGCGTAGCTCTAATCTCTTTTAATACTAGCTCTACAGTCTCTCCTAGTAGGTTCTTTATCCGTTGCCTATCTCTAGGTCGCTAACGCTTTGCATCTAGTTTATTTAATATAGCAGCTCGTTCAGCAACGCGTTTTCTTATAGCTAGCAAAGACTTTCAAGCAGGCGTTAATAAAGGCGTATAATAAAGGCTTAGGCCTACTAAGGACAACAATTATTAACTAGAAGGTATAGTAGAGCGATTATTTAAGGAAATATTACTAGCTGATAAAGCTAACTAACGCTATTCTATAGAAGATTAAGGTTTATCCTTATTAGCTACCTTATTATCTTCCTTATTATAAGACTTATCCTCCTTGCTTCTGCCGTCCTATATAGTAGCAGCGCTTTCCTCCTCCATTAGCGTAGAATTAATTGGCGGCCCATTCTCCATTTAATTAAGAGCTTTATTCACTGTAAGAGCATAGTTGCCCATTGCAACTACGCCTTAAAATAGCTTATTAAGCTCCTCTAGGAAAGATGGCGGAGTGTCTTAAAACTTCGCGGTGTTAGGATTAGCTTTAAAATATCTATCTATAATATCTTTAGAGGCAACTGGTACACCTTTATCGTCGTTTTACCCCTAGCTAGATTAACTATAGAGCTCCTTCCACGCCTTTTAATCCCTTTTTTAACTATCATACTTACTTTTAAGCTGCCGTATAGTAATTAAATATCGAGTCTTTGCCTATGCGGCGTCTAGAGCTATCTGCCAGCCTTTTTTCTTATACGAGCTATCTGCACGGAGCCCTTTCTAAATAGCCTCTACTAGGCCTTTAATTATAGCTTCTTCCATTTTATAAGTCTAGCTAATACGCTGTTTCTTTGTAGTTGCTCAGCAAGCCGTGGGCTATATACGAAGGGGCGGAGGGCGCAAGGAATGTAGTGTATACGCATTAGTAGCAGGAGTAGGGATAGCAGTTATTAACAATATAGTAATAAGACACCAAAATAAGGAGCTAGTAGTAGAGGGTTAGTAGTAGGTACATTTTAGCAGAGGATTAATTAATATAGGCAGAAGACATTGCTAATTTTAAGCCTTATCTAAGGCCTTTTTAGAATAATTAACTAAACAGTCGGCTTTATTTTAGATTAAGTATAACTACCAAATTAAGCGCCACTAATTATCTACTAATTGACGCCGGCGAAAGTACAGATCAACGTCAGATTGAAAAAGCTCCAGATTGCAACCGAACACGCCCTAAGCTAAATCCGGATGATTGTCAATCCACGAGCTTTATCGTTAGGGCCCACTATATAAATCGCCGGGATGCATAGTTCCTGAGTGGATTATAGAGTAGCTTGCCAAATCGACTTCCTGGAATTTTGCCCCGCTTTTTAGCACGGACCCCTTAATCTGCGTCTTGCCATATGTAGTTAAGCATTATGCACAGCCACGCGGGGCAAGGAAAAAGTGGCACACTGGACAACTTACTATGTTCAACCTGCTTTTGTGCTACAAAATTCTATAGTAATAATATTAAGAATTGTATATATAGTATTTTGAACGTACCTAATTATGCACTGTAAATTTAATTCAAAATTTAAAAGTTGTTGTGGTTATAATAAACCGCAAAATCTCACCACCTATTTTGGGTAATTTTGCTGTGCTACTTTTTCCCTTCACCCCGTGACGGGCTGATGCATGAGACAAATTTATGTTTCATTGTTTCGGGATAGTGTACTGTACAACAGACTCATGCCATCAAGTGTTCTTATCCATCCACTGCCCCTACCCGGCTTTGTCCCCGCACTTCGCCATGCTGTGGTTGAACTCAGCATCTCGGCCAGAACTATCGTTTCTCCTACAGCTTACGAGCAAAGTAAAGATTGTGTAATCGAAGCATTAAGTATTTCTATTCACCTTATCACTCCTATGGTTACGTCGTGAAGGAAGCTGCAACAAGCCGTAATATCCGGCGGTCAAGGGCACTTATCGTTCGAAATGAGCCCTCGATAGCCCAGAAGCGTAGCCATCGGTAATTTATTAATAGCAGAACCGTGACGCTAAAAGTTCATGCTGCCAGTGAAGGAGTCCACCAAAAGTGACCGCACTTTACTCCACGACAATAAGTCGAATAATAAGTAAAACATAAACTTTACGCCCTGCTGATTAAGATCTAGTTATACCTGCTGCGTTGAAAAAGCCCTCGCACACCCTTGCGCAAACCCCGATGAAATCGGCTTTTAGTTTGTCGGACATTTGACTCGTTATTTGGCGCGCCTAATAGTAAAGTTAGCTCAAAGCATAATATGCATTGTCTAAATACATGGCATTTCTTACTACTAATCTGCTTATTTGCCTCATAAGCTTGGGAGAGTATGTGCTGTGATGCCAGCTGATCCGGGTGGTCTTTAGTAAGCGTCGTCTTATCCACTTTGGCTACATGCTCGAGAAGCTTCACGGCATCCTTGATCCGTCCATTTGCCTTATAAGCTCTAGCGAGTGCATGCTGTGATGCCAGCCGATCCGGGTGATCTTCAGCGAGCGTTGTCTCTCGCACTTTGACTACATGTTCGAGAAGCTGCACGGCATTCTTAATCTGTCCATTTACCTCGTAAGCTCCGGCGAGTGCATGCTGTGATGCCAGCCGATATGGGTGATCTTCAGCAAGCGTTGTCTCTCGTACTTTGACTACATGCTCGAGAAGCTGAACGGCATTCTTAATCTGTCCATTTGCCTCATAAGCTCGGGCGAGTGAATGCTGTGATGCCAGCCGATCCGGGTGATCTTCAGCGAGCGTTGTCTCTCGTACTTTAACTACATGCTCGAGAAGTTGCACGGCATCCTTAATCTGTCCATTTGCATTATAAGCTTGGGCGAGTGCATGCTGTGATGTCAGCCGATCCGGGTGGTCTTTAGTAAGCGTCGTCTCATCCACTTTGGCTACATGCTCGAGAAGCTTCACGGCATCCTTGATCCGTCCATTTGCCTTATAAGCTCTAGCGAGTGTATGCTGTGATGCCAGCCGATCCGGGTGATCTTCAGCGAGCGTTGTCTCTCGCACTTTGACTACATGCTCGAGAAGCTGCACGGCATCCTTAATCTGTCCATTTACCTCGTAAGCTCCAACAAGTGCATGCTGTGATGCCAGCCAATATGGGTGATCTTCAGCAAGCGTTGTCTCTCGTACTTTGACTACATGCTCGAGAAGCTGAACGGCATTCTTAATCTGTCCATTTGCCTTATAAGCTCGGGCGAGTGCATGCTGTGATGTCAGCCGATCCGGGTGATCTCCATTAAGCGTCGTCTCATCCATTTTGACTATATGCTCAAGAAGCTGTACTGCATCCTTGATCTGTCCATTTGACTTATAAGCTCGGGCGAGTGAATGCTGTGATGACAGCCGATCCGGGTGATCTTTGGCGAGTGTCGCGTCTTCAACCCGGCTAATCTTCTCCAAGACTTCTACGGTTCCCTTTATCTTTCCCATGTTATATAGGTTCTTTGAAGCCAGTCTGTAGAGAGGCAAAAATTCTTCAACAGGTTCAAGTGGATCGCCCTTTAACTCGCCAAATAGCCTTTCGAGCAAGTCTTGGAGTGTAGAGTCAATACGCAGCTCGTGTAGCAATCGGCCGCACTGGAAGAGGGTTCGAATCACCTCCATTGTCGGTGATTCTGTATCCCTCTCTTGGCTGTCCGAGTTAATAAATGACTGCAAGTGTAGCTTTAAGTGGGTTCGATAGGGTTGCCATGCTGAATTGCCGTAGTACGATAGTGCGAGTATACAGCCAGTAACTCGCCACGACTGGCGTTTTCGAACTTGATTCTGTCGGATATTGATCCAAGTGTGTGTAAGAGAATGCATCGAAACCGTTGGAGAACCGCTTTCCTTTCCCTTTGTAACCAGGGCAAGCGATTGGAGAAGGTTCTGCGCCTTATGTAGTCGGTACGGGTCCCACTTATCGAGATCTACTTGTACGAATTGAGGTAGTTGCGAAACATGCCATTTAGACAAATTGTCAATGCTCGCCGTTTTTGCTGGTATATCTCGAGCATACTGGGCTCCCGTCCATGCATCTTTAAAAAGCTCGAAAGGAAGGTTGTTATAGTGTAGTATGGCCAACAAATGAAGAAGCTCCAATGCGTCCCGATTGGTCTCCTTACTTGAAGACTCCAAGACCTGAGCGGACGCCTCGAAAGTTGCATAAACGTGGAGATATCTTGACTGTGCTTGATTCAGACTAAACTTTAGCAACCGCTCGCATTGCTGTTGATACTGAATCGGGTATTCTTCCATGGAGCAGTACCCTTGGGCGATGTATGCTCCTGCTTGTATTAACGCGAGAGTATGAGAACCCAACACATCGATGACAAGGTTTGCAGCTTGTTTGTGTTCGATCCACGACTCGGCTGGAATCCCCGCTGCCCTAAAAAGTAGAGTAAGGCAATTACCTGCGCTCAAGCCGCCAAGCTGTTCAGATCCAACTGTATTGTAATAACTGCATTCGGGTATGCGCGATGTTATAAGTATAGCACCACGAGTTCCGGACGGAAAGTAACGCTCATAGTCTGTATCGGGATCGTCGGCATTATCCAACACGAGAAGCCAGTCATCCTTCGCGTTAGATAGCAGTTGCCGTGTGTCGTCGATGTCCTCGGCCGATGATCCGAGGATATTCGAGATTCTGAGGAAGCTAGCAGTGGCCGTGGATTCGCTGCTGACATCAACCCAAAAGATGCCCCAGAAACTGTGAATGGTCAGAAGTAGGCTCTTTAACAAGCTTACACTGAGTTGACGCACGCCTCTCGCATTTGGTCTGCGATTCTTAGGCAGAGTTCGCTTTTACCCTGTCCTCCTATGCCGGTAACGACAAATCGCCTCTGCTTTTGGTCATTCTCCTTTCGAGTTATGGCTCTTTCGATTCGTTCTAGAACATATGTGCGGCCTATAAAAAGCGCATTGACTGACCGCGGGATGCACCAATGCATATTTCTAGGGGCTCTTTCTAAATGTGAAGCTATCATTACTATTAGAAATACTGTCCGACTGCACTATGCCGTCTCTACATACGCTGCAACTTCAATGCTCGCTCAACATCCGTCGCAATCGTCTCGATAACCAGTTCGCACGCTGAATCACCAGCTGCGCTGAACTTGCAAATTGAACTGTGATCCGCATGCATAGCCACCTGCTTCTCACGCATTCCCGAGAGGTTTAAAGTCGCGGACTTTTTGTCGACAATCTATGTTCTTGTTAGTAGTGTACGGCTTATCGCATGAGTAGTTCACGGGCTTTCCGCTTACCAAACCTAGTGTGCCGTATGACTTTCCCTCGTAGAAGCTTATCACTAAGAACTTCTCGTTTAGATGTCGGAACTGCTCGAACCTACGAGTGGCCTCGTTCGAGCTACTTTCCAGCGATTTGACGAGATCGTTGCTTGGTTTGCGCAGACCTGCCCGGACTATCCTCGCCGCGACATCCCCAACCGTAGCATAGTTTCCCCCCTGATGAGGTGTTGCGAAGAACACTAGAAGGCAGGTCGCCTCCACGATGGATTTGTAAGTTGGGTCCAAAGTCGCCTCAACTAGCGCCTGGTTAAAGGTGTCAACATGAGCCGAGAGAGTATCTCCAAAGCTATACTGTGCACTTACTTCTTTGACTACTAACCCGCCAAGGCTGTGACAGATAAATATAAGTGGCCGTCCCGGATCCTCCTGATAATTTTGTAAGCCAGATTCTGTTATATTTTGTTATGCTGTGCTTGGGATTATAAATTTCATAATCTCCTTGCCCAAGCTAGGAACATACTTTCCGCCTTATGCCGAGCCATTGCAAGAGATTCTTAGTATAATCATCCATCTTTATAGCCGCTGCTCCCATTGCCGGGCTAGCGTTATACTCGAACAGCATGACACGAGCTGGTTTTGGTAGGCGAGCTGGTAGGAAGTCTTTAAGCCAAAGCTGTCCGTTATCGGTCCAAGTACTTCTTGCATGATCCGAGGTGTTCTTGAAATTGAGCCCATGAACGGCTACAATGCTAATAGAGGAAACCGTTATCGCTGCACACGTAATGATCTGGAGAGAGGAAGGTGACGAGACTCATACTCTATCTCCGGAGCATGAGAAGGGCCGCTATGCTGCTTAGCGCTATCGAAGATAATGTGCAGCCCAGGTCCAGCCATGCTACCATATAACGTTCACTCTGATCCCTCGATGGGTTACGGACGATCGGGCTTTATCGGTTCCGCTTGCCACCACGGCCGAGCCCAGCAGTTATAAGGTCGGGTTTTAAGCTGCCGTCAGTTGACAAAGGAGAGAGCGGTTGCCAAAACTGCCATGGCTGAGGTTTGAGGCGTGAGCTGGCATAAAATGGGGCCTGTCGCGCATCGTCTCTTCAGCTGAGCCTCAGCCACACGTGCAAAGCGTTGAATTGGTCAATGACCAAACGAGGCCATCTGTACGACGCGCATCATGTGGCTATTTTAGCACAGTTGGGGCACAAAGTTCAGAGTGTGTTTGAGGAGGCCGAGTTTTGCAAGCGATTGTGCCACTACAGTAGCACTTCGGCCACCGCGTCATTTCTACCTTCGGCCGCCACCATAGCGGTGTCTGACCAGGACTGTACTGTATTGTGAATTTCCGAAGTGTTAAATTTGACTTACTCATAGTAGCCTTGTTGAGAGCTTTACTGTATTTGGCAAGGCGAGCGCCAAGAGCGCTGTTGGGCAAAAGCGGGGCAACATTCCAGCAGCGAGCTTGGAGAGGATTGCAAGCGACTGTAATTCGATATGCAGGTTCAAGGCCTTGGATCGGCTAACTTTTCGCTTCAGCCAAACTTTAGACGTCTTTGGATCCTAGATAAGTATTGCTAATTCACTCTTCGCTACCCTCAACCATAGTCTGTAAAATTCTCGACCTGTTGTTAGCAGTATATAACCCATCACGCAGTATTTTACAGCAGCAGTGGTCTCTATTTGCCGTATACGTTTCTTTCGTTACACCACTACGCTCAGCTCCGGCTGTCACTCATATTGAAATTTCCGTAATGCAAACTCTAGCTTTAAGTCGGCTCAGACCAATCGACCTGCTCACTTATCTGTCCGGCACTGCTGCTTGAATAGCTAATCTTCAATCTTAGCCTCAGCCTTGCAGGAGGCGGCTATTGATTCAATTAGTTAAAAAATTTGGTACAAATGAGCGAGGGAGTCATAACTTACCCCGTTGATAGCAGTAACCTTCATTTGCTGCGTCGCCTCTTGGCCACCGTCAAGTTCTCCCTGACTGATCGGCTGTAACTGTAACTTCTGGCTCTTGGGCACCGCAGCCTGCAGCGACACATTGCCTAGGTGATCAAACGCACCTGTGTTGCGGAAGCGCGCCAGGATTTGGACAGCATTTGCATTGCGTTGGAGCTGGAAAGTGATGTGCAGGTAATTTTTATTGTAGGCTGGATGTACAGATGGTCCAGGTGCTGGTGACGTTGAAGTTTGTGCAGGGGGAGAGCTCATCCCGCCAAACAAGTCCGCAGTCTTTGAGGATGGTCTTTGCATAGGTGGCTGAGGTGTACTGTTGCTGGGCGTGTCGAAAAGATCCATGATAGAGCCAACATTTGACTTTGCAGGTGGCGAGGTGGTCTGTGGTGGAGGCGAGGAGGTGGAAGGGCCACCGAGAATATCAGCAAGTAAATCGGTATTGTTTTGAGAGCCGTTTGTTGCGGCGCTTATATCCGCACCAGGAATATCAGAGCCACCCATCAGGTCAAGTAGCATGTCCTCGCCAGTGACCTGGGTTGGCTTCTTCTTTGCAATCTTTGGATGCCGTTTCTTAGTTGCTTCACCGAGTACTCTCTGCTCTTCGCGGATCTCTGGAGGTGGCATTTTCTCCAGGACACCTCTCCTGATTTGGTCATACCCGAAGAGGTTAACATATTCAACTGAACGCTGTTGGATCTCTATGTCGAGGTTTGTCTGGTGTCGAAGAAGCAGTCGCCTTAGCCGTTCCACCTGAGTGGGGTCGGTTAACCGACTCGTGAGTTTCATGGCGGCGGTAATAATGTATTCAGTAACAATCTGGCCGGCATAGCTGCTGTTGAGAATGGTTTCGAACAGATCCACAAGATCACTTTCTTTGACTTCCTTGACGAGCTCCTCCTCTTCATACTGTCCTCCACGTAGCAACGCATCGCCGTACTCTCCTATGACCCATGCACCAGCTAGAGTTAGTCCTTCTTGAGTAATATCATCCTTCAGTGCAGCATAAAGTTTTTGCACTGAGTAGGTTTGTAATTCGGAAGTCGTCGCTATGAGCCGTACGAAGGAGGACAATATCTGCTCCTTCACATAATTACCAGCCTAACAGAGACGTCAATGACATGCTGCTACGACATTATATCAGGTCGACTTGGAAATGGCTTACTAGTTTTAGAACCCTAAGCATTGTATCAATATGCCATCTTTTGTTAGGTGCGAACCGATCTGCGGCAATTCCAATTTGCGAAGTCATTATAGGCTTGAACTCATTGTCCGCAACCTCGAGGAAAGCAAGCAGCTCCCTGATCAGTACTCGGACGTTACTCTCATTGATTAAAGTGAAACTCAAGTCAAGAGCTCTCCTTCGTATACTGATATCGGGGTCTCGAAGACAGTCAAGAATAGTGTTACGGTGCCGCTGAACAGCGTTCGGTTCGACCGCGACGACTTTGATGAGAGTGTTCAGTGCGACATATCGAATGTTATTATCGCGGTTCGAGAGGAATTTTCCAAGGATATTCACGCCGAGCACACGGAGACCTGAATCAGCCTCGATGTCTAGGATGGTAAGAACAGCTTCATATAGGATAGAGTTTCCGACGTTCTTCGAAGAATCGGTATTAGTGGCAACCTAATATGTTGTCAGAACCGACGTTAAGAACACACTTTGCACGCAGGGTGTTGAGGAACAATATCGTACCTGTGCAAGAATGTCGTTTATTTGTTCACTTGTTTGAGCATCGCCGTGGCCGAAAACTCGGAGTAAACGTAGGATTTTCACTTGGAGGAAGGGGTCAGTGATGCCAGTAACGTCGTGTTCAGGAGCATATCCCGAGCTTGCCAATCCCTTCAATATCTTGACCAAGCTAGGCGTGAGCGACCTGAACATATCCACAATGCCTTGTTCACCATCCTCTAGTTCGTCGGCCTCGCACATGCTTGTTACAAGCGTCAACCCGCAGAGTAATACTCCGTGATTGCGATCTTGAAGGAGTAACTTCGCTTTCTCAAGGAAGTGCTCTTGTAAATCTGGTACTTTGCGACATATCCTCATTGCGCACAGAGCAGCTTTCCGACGAATATACGGGTTCGCACTGGATATGATTGTCTCTACTTCAGGAAAGAGATCTCGAGACATCTCAACAGAGGCAATATTTCCAAGTGTACATAGAGCGAGGCCGACGATATACTGGTTTGGGTGGTTGAGATCACTACGATAAAGTAGTGCTGTTAGTGAACGACTCCATATTACGATCCGGATTCTATTTACTTCTTGAGTGAGTTGGTGACCAATGTTAAGACTTCTTGATTCTCATCGAGCAGCAGCATTGTCCCTAGATATCCCAACCGCTTGTCCGCGAATCGCGGAGATGCCAGTAGTTTCAAACATTCAATCTGACCGAAGTGGGTTCGTTCTCCCAGTGTGAAGAGGTATAGGAGTTTTGCGACATTGTTCCTCCTTGTAGGAAGTTAGCGGAAAATATAAACTGTCTGCGGAAAACGTATACGCACCGCACATTTGAGTCTCCGCTCTCCTCTCTGAAGCTGGCACGTATAGCAGCACTCTCCTTCTGGACTACGGCCCGCTCATCTGCTATCGTCTTTGCCGCGCGAACATTGCGAATAAACTGCTTTACTACACAAGATTAGCACGTAGTGTGTTTCAGTGAAGAGTGTTTTGAGGGTGCCTAGGTACAGGAACTCATTGTGGTGGCCTCACGGACCCCACCCCTCTGCTTAAGCGGAGTACTCGCAGTTTGCGAAGAAATTCGGAATTCAGATTCGGATTAGCTTGTGAAAATGAGTATAGAGCGGTGGATTAGTGTGGCTGCCTTCATGGCATTGCTCTAGCAGTTGGCGGTTGGCGATATTGGATGCATCCTCGTCTGTTCGGCTTTACCTCGTACTTGTCAGCAGCCCAACTTACTTCCGGTAAGCTTGATCTGATAAGACAACCTTAGATGGTTGCTCGAGGCTGAGGCCTGGCAGCGATGTGCTTCAACGGATGCGCCGGACCTTCTTGTGCCAGGACACTTGTTTTATGCACATACAACACTTCTCCAGCACCCTGGGTTCTCCACTCCCTGTCTGGGGTGCGGTCCGGCCTTCTCAGCCACCGGCTTAAAGCCTTGTATTTATATTTTAAGCATATTCTGCATCTACACTGCCACATCTGATATCCACGAGCGCATCCTGGCACGGAGGTGATCTTCGCGAAGGATTGCCACGGGATATTATTTAAACCCTCAGTACATCCGCGCCCCTTGGCGGCCGTACATGAGCATGAGCATTTTTTAAAATGTCTGAGTCGACGTCAATTGATCCAAGAAACCGTGGAGGCCAGCCGGAGTACCTCCAGCCACGGGCAAGAAAGCCCGCCAACTCACAACTGCTCCGGGCACAGTTTGATGACGGAGGTTTAAAACCGAATGGCATCTCTACGCTACCAAGCTCTGGTCTTTCAAGGTAGTCTAGTTCTTTCAATAATATCTGATAACAAATTCTAACTGTAATTAGCGGTTGCTCAACACCAATACCTGCCGATGCGCCTCCTTCGGTGCACGCTACGTCTTCTGCGCGTCGGCAGATACGGGCTCAACAGAAGCAGCGCCTCTTCCCCACCATTGAATATGCGGCGAGAGTCTCTCACTTCGACCCGAAAAGTGACTATCGAGATTTTCGAGGATTTTTCGTGCTCTTCTGGATTGGTTTGGCGATAATGGTGATAAGTACGATGCTTCGTAACCTGAAGGAAACGGGGTATCCCCTGTCGATTAGACAGTGGGGCTTGTTTACGGAGAATGTGTGGGAGCTTGGCCTCTCCGACGGAGCAATGGTGGCTAGCGCAGCTTTGAGCTTGCCGCTTCACAAATTATACTCGAACAATAACAGAATTTTCCAGTGGAGCAAGCTCGGAATGGCAATACAGAGCATATTTCAAGCTGTATGGCTTGCTTTTTGGGTGGAGTGAGTGAACGTGACTATAATGAACGGCAATCGTTAACTGTATCCGTAGTTGGCCGTTCTTGCGCAATTGGACATGGACTGCTCAAGTCTTTTTCACTCTTCATCTTCTAATAATCTTCATGAAAATGCATTCTTACGCGTGAGTAAAAGTTTGCGGGGTTTTTTTTGGAGTCTCTTTTAATCAAATCTGTAGGTTTTACAACGGACATCTGAGTGAGACAAGGCATCGCCTTAATGACCTAGACAATCCAGAGACAGCCTCAAAAGCAGCAGCATACAAATACCCTAGACCACGCATGCATCTTCGAAAGATTTCTCAGGAGGAAGCGGAAAAGGAGCATTGCAATGAAGAAAGTGTGAATCAGCTTAGAGAGGATCTCGCCTACGAGCTGACTTCTCCCCTTGGCCACGTTTCCTACCCACAAAACCTCACATTAAGCAACTACGTCGATTACCTATTTTGCCCAACGCTTTGCTATGAGCTTGAATATCCAAGAACCCCCAATACCCAGTGGCTTGAGCTCTTTTATAAGACACTTGCTGTGTTTGGATGCATTTTCCTTATGACAGTCATGAGTGAAGAGTTCGTTATACCAGTTTTGGACGAGTCAGCGATCAGATTGCAGAGCTCGCGCAATATATCAGAATTCGGATTAATCCTAGCTGAAGCAACTAGCAGACTCCTTTTTCCGTTCATGGTAATCTTTCTACTCGTCTTCCTTGTAATTTTCGAGTACGTTCTGGGCGCATTCGCAGAGATCACTCGTAAGTGCCGTCCCTTCTTCATAGACGCTCGGAATTGTTATTAATGAATCATTTTAGGCTTCGCTGACCGCCAATTCTATGCCGACTGGTGGAATAGCTGTGACTGGCTAGAGTTTTCAAGAGAATGGAACATTCCAGTGCATCACTTCTTCCGCCGGCATGTTTACTCGGCATCTCGTGGCCACATGTCTCGGCCTGTTGCAACTGTCATCACATTCTTTATCAGCGCTTTGGCCCATGAACTGGTCATGGGCTGCATTACAAAGAAGCTGCGTGGCTACGGCTTCGTTGCAATGATGTTACAGATGCCCATCGTAATGGTGCAAAGATCAAAATGGGTTCGGGGCCGAACTTTGCTCAATGTAAGCCTATTGCTCTACTTACACTAACGAATACGCTGATAAGGGTAGAATGTTCTCTTTTGGTGCTCAATGATATTAGGATTATCTATGGTAAGTGTTTGTATGAGGTCAACTCCAATTTATGTACTGATAAGCAGTAGATGTGTGCTCTATACGTCCTGGTATAAAGCCGCCTTTTTGACAAATGTGTTTCGAATTCACGCTTGGCCGTGTTGTATGAAAATGGTTTTTATTTTGGCATGATATCTAGATACCCTTCCCTACTATACCTGTATCTTTGGACGTGCCTAGTCGATATGAGATTCGATTTAGGCTAGATGGATCTAGACATTTATCTGATTATCGCATCGATTATAGATTTAGAGATTCCTTCGTTGTAGCGGGGTATTTTCTTGACGATTACCTATAGCTTAGCCAAGTTTTTAAAGAACAGGTTATCCTGCCAAGGTAGAGATTCTAAAATAGAATCAAAAGCTCTACGAAGGGCCGAAATGACGATCTTTTGGATTTGTCGTGGTGCCCTGCCTCGGTACTTGGCCACTCCACAAAAGCTTGGCCACTGCAGGTGCGGGAAATGACGTCCAGGGTTGGGGTCACATAGGAACATCCCACCAACTCTAAGCAATGTACATTTTCACTCGTCAACCTTGCTTCTGCAAATACAACCCTGGCTCCGGGATAAGACGCTTGATTCCTTATTGCTTCCTTTTGGCCTTCTAGCATTCGACTTCTTCTATCTCTAATGTGCTAACAATAGTGACTTCATCTTCCTGGTCACTCCCCACATCCTCCGGAAGCTGCGGCTTCGCTCTGTCCGTATATAGGTAAGCTCGAAGGGCTCTCCACAAGCTTTTACTCCTCTAATATCCAGATTTTGATGACTATAAATCGTCATGTCTAAACTTCATGAGGCTCTCTCAACCCTCCGCCCCAAAGGCTTCGATGATATCCCGGTCGATGATCTTAACGTCTTCCTTACCGACATCTTTTCACAAGCCGAGCTCATAGCCAACTCTGTTCCACCTCCACCAGGTGGTTCTGATTTCAAGTCTTCACACCGCTCCCGCTCCGACGTCAATGGAGCTTTCTCTGCGTCTGAAGTTACAGTCTCCTCGGCCCGGCGCCCTCCTCCAGCCCCAGAACATGCGGAATTCCAGAAAGCATGGGGCCAGCCATTGAAGCTGTCGGCGAAGGATAGTGCTTTAGGAATTAGTGTGTTTAAGATGGCAGGTCATGATCGGCATGGAGCGTGGTTTGCGCGGACCAGTGTACATGAGGGATTAGGGTTTGAGAAGTGGAAAAAAGCTATGATGAGGGAATTCCCGGAGAGTCTGGCGGTTCAAGGAGGGCCAGGTGAGGGAAATATTAGAGGTATTGGAGGAGATAGAAGATTAGAGAGTAAGGTCGCGGGTGGAGTGGGAAAATTAGAAGGTATGTCCATAGTGTAAGTCCTGGGGATGAATTACAGCGCAAGGATTACAGATCCATATTGATAGGGGGTATATTCTGGACATTTTATCGCTAATGTTCCTTCTATGCAGTCTATCAACTATCCGCACAATTCCCTGGTCCTACAACACCTCGAGAATTCATCACCCTCCTCCTAACCTCCGACAACTGTCTCACCGAAGCCTCTAAAGCCTCGGACACAATCCCTCGCCACTACATGGTAGTATCAATACCTGTAACACATCCAGACGCACCTCCACGTAACGGACTTATACGAGGCTTCTATGAGTCTGTCGAACTTATTCGAGAAATCCCCCTAGCGCCTTCCAAATCCTCGTCAACCACCGATCTGCCAAGGTCTGGACGCAGCCGCTCGAGAGCAAGGGGCAGCACAATAGGATTCGCGGAGTCTCGCGGTCCTGAAGCTAAGGGCGAGAGAATCGATAGAAAATTCGATGCAAGCGATGACGATCCAGAAACAAATCCAGTAGAATGGATAATGATCACTCGGAGCGATCCGGGAGGTGGAATTCCACGCTTCATGGTAGAGCGAAGTACGCCTTCCAGCATTGTCACAGATGCAGGCAAATTCCTGGACTGGGCGTGTAGCAAAGATAACATACCAGGACCTGAAGAAGATGGAGAGGCACAGGAAGTCGTGCAAGAGAAATTCAGAAAGAGCATGGAAAGCGATAGATATTCTGTCTCGCATGCTAACGGATACCTGGCAGGCGTAGGCACTAGTATTGCAGACAGGCTTGACCCTGCTACATTTGTTCGTCCCCCAAAAGATTCAGATGAATCGCAACCCGGAGTAATTTCGTCTCTTGCAAACGCCCTCGAATCGGGCATCGCCAGCTACGCCCCTAATGTAGTTCAGCAAAATCTTCCTAATGCTCTTCAGCGCTCCCAATCTCATTCCTCATCCTCAACTGAAACCTCATCGCTCAACTCATTCGCTTCCGCCGAGCAGTTTAATACCGCTGAAGAAGGCCTACCATCAGGACACTCAGCTGACCCAAACATCGCTACCCCGTCATCCCTCTCTACAAAATCCTTGGCCCTTTACCAATCCGATTCGTCAGGTCTAGGCGGCAATGCAAGCAAAGAACTCCAAAAGATCGAGCAGAAAAAGCGAGCCCTAGACGCAAGTCTGGCCGAGTCCCGCGCAAAAGAAGCACAGATCTCACAAGAGGCGTCGGCCAAATCGATTAAGGAGCTGGAGAAGGTGACAGAGAAGCACACAAGGGAGCGTAAGAAGCAGGAGGACAAGTTCGAGAAGGAGGTCCGCAAGCTGGAAGAGCGACGCGAGCGCGAGACGCGCAAGTTACTTGCTAAGCAGCAGAAGGAGGCTGATAAGAATAACCTGCTCAAAACACAGAAAGAGCGCGATGAGTGGAAGGCCAAGGCTGAGACAGCGGAGAAGGAGAATAAGCTGCTTAAAGAGCAGATCGGGGATCTACAGCGTGAGAATACTGTGCTAGTTGCTCGGATTGGGAAGAGCGAGGGCGGGATGGAGGTCTTGAGGAAAGTGAGAGAGGAGATGCAGGGTCGAGGACGTGCGAGTAGCAGAGCAAGTACGAGGAGCCAAGAAAGTAAAGCTAGCAAGAAGAGTGAGATCCATGGAAATGGGAACAAATGAACTCCGCCTGGGTGATAGATGCATAGTTAGGCGTCGGTGTTGGTTTGCAATGGGTCTGGTCCGATAATGCCGAGCAATGAGGCTTTTTTGGGCAATCAGGGAAGTAACGAAAATTGAAACGAATATATGAGTGTATCAAATATGTGTCTAGGCCCGTATATATTATCCAGTTCCCGGTAATTAAGCCAAGCAAAGTGTAGGGTTGGCACTGTTGAACCTCTCAACGCCGTTATGTTGAGTTTTCCTTCAGGCTCCCACTGAGTTCTACTGAACCCGGTTCTGAGGAAGCTCACTCTGCCGCCCGAAGACTTCAAGATTGTATGGCACTTTTCATTTCATGTTGGTGATTCGGGTTTGGTGTTGTTGTATATTCATGATTTAGTGGTATTCCGTAGGGCTACCGTGTCCCTTCTAAACACCGGCCCAAATATCTTCACTGTCATCCTTCACCTTTGCTTTTCCCCTCCCTCTCCCACCACCACCACCTCTCTTCTTTCCTCTTCTCCTACCCCCGGAAATCTCCTCATCCAGCGCACTTGCATCCACCTCAACACCCTCAGGCAAGACCCCATCCCGCATCAACACCCTCCCGCCCCCTTTCCTCTCCTCAACCCGTTTAAAGAACTGCGAGCTCACTAGTCCACGCTCATCGCCCTCAGAGAGCACGACGCCGTTATCACTCTTCCAGAACTTGAGGCCAGCATCGAGTGCGGCGGCCAAGTCGATGTAGATAAGGACGGACGACGAGGCGCGCATACCCGATATGACGGGCGCGGCCTCTACCGCCGCCGTACCATCCTTACCCTCAAGCTCCGCTGCGCCATCAGGAGCATCAGCAGCGGGCTGACTGAACGGTTCGATGGGCACGAAACCTTTCGGCAGTCCCTGTGCGAAGTGGATGTGGTTCCGGCCCATCCGTCTCAGGCCGCCGGTCTTCATGATCAGCGGCCATGCGGCGGTCGTCGTACCGTGGACCACGAGTTCCGGCATATCGTCCTTCGTGATGGGAGTCAGCAGGCCTTCGGACTCGACCTTGATCGAGTGGCCCTGGTTTGCGCGGATGAGGAAGTTGCGAGGCTCTGAGTCGTCTTGGGTAGCGGCATCGTTCGCTGCGGAAGCGGCAGGCTCTGCGGTTGTAGAATCACTGGCGGGGGCGGAGGCGGCGGAGGCGGGGATGAGTGAGAAGCGCTGTTTGTCGTTTTCGGCGACGATGGTGCGCAGCTCGGGGAAGGTAACTTTAAGGAATTTGAGGGTACGGGTTTGGAGCTGCACAATGCTTAGAAAGGGTACTGGAGAAGGAATACTATAGCCAAAGAATGATAAGCAGTAAACAGTGACAAGAGGAAAATATCAAAATGAGAACTAGCTATAATAAGTAATCTAGTTTGGGAAACATAGACTTTACATGTGACGATACTGGTAAAACGTGACCAGTAAAGAAAGAAAAGAACAGAAAACACGTCTTAGAATAATACTGAAAAAAGGAAATTAAAAGAGTTAAGAACGCTTGTAGCGGCGAGCCATCTTTCAGTTCAATACATACCGCATCCGCAACGTTCACATAACCTCCATCCCCGAGCTTCAATCCTTCCTGCTCAGCTCCATGTCTCAATAGCCAGCTAATCTTTTTCGATACCATCACTTCACGTGGAAGCTCTCTACCGTCGCGACCGCCGCGACCACCACGTCTACTGGACATTCTTGCAAATGAAGACGCTGAATGGAAAAGTTTGCCGCTAATAGTGGTAGAAATTGTGGCGGGGAACAGCTCAGGAATTTTACTTATTCAAGAGACCAAAACGTGGAAAAGTTAAGTATTTCTGGATTTTTGGGATCGAGATTTCTACTGCGACATTGTGGTGTCAGTGAATGAAAACAGCCAAAAGATTGTAAGAAAGTTGACTTTTTGCGAGGCAGCACTCAGCCGCACCACGGAATCCGTGAGTCACTATGACTGTGCCACGCTATTGTCATGATGGGATATTTCAAGACATAAGGCTTTTTGAATCAAAATTGCGATCTCGATTATTGTAAATACCAAATGATATATTTCATGCACTAGGTTTCAAGTGTGGGATATCACTATGGCCGAGCCCCTGCTAGTGCATCACAAAACAAACCTATCAAGAGACAATTCAAAAGCTAAAACAATTATTTCCTCAAACAATGCAATCGCTAAATCATTTCATTAAACCACACATACACTGACAATCCGGCACCGGACACATGGCATGTCTCGCAAACCAGTCCCTAGCATGATGCCCATGAAACCCATGAGTGCACTTCATGCAAAACACCATCAATCGCCCTTCCAAGTCTTCCTCTGATAGTGCGGCTGCCGCGCCCGGCTTTGCGGGATCAGGACTCCCGAGCCACATCATGCACAGCCCACATCTCGGCATTTGGGTACCACAATTTGGGCACATGAGACCAGACCCCAGGCTCTTTCGGTTTAAAAGGCGTTTGCTAGGCGGAGTAGGCTGATGCGAGTCCGCGATGAGGTAGTCGCGTTTAGCTTTGACGTCACGACGTAATGCGAGGTTCATCTGGCAGTTATGGCAACGGACTGAAAGAGCAGGAGCGGAGGGTTTGTTGAGGGAGCGCTTCTCGCGTGTGACGGAGCGGAGGTTGTGTTCCTTGATGAAATGGGTGCGCTCCAGGAATGTTCGCCAAGTCTGCATTTGCATGAGGTAGATGTCTTTCCAGAGCGCCCAGCGGTGGTCGCTCACGTAGAGAGGATTTGTTCGCGCCATGACAAGTACAGCGGTCTGGATGTCGCCAAATTTGGTGACGTAATGCTCGAATAGGTCCATAGCACGTTCGGTGAGGCCGGTTAAGGCGATGCCTGCGATATTGCCGTAGATAACCGCTTCGCTCTGTGCGAATTTTAGGAAGGATCCCAGTCGCTCGTCATCCAGATATTTAAGGGCGACGCCTACGCGATCTGTTAAGGATAGTTGTGTCATTTCCGTAACAGCATACCAGTCGCCGCTAATGAAGTATGCTAAAAGTGCTTTCAGGTAGGGATCATCTGTTTCGTCTGCCATCCAGGAGCACATATGTCGTTGTTCCTCGTTCACCGAGTCACAAGCAATGACAGCCCCTAGGCCAATATTTTGAAGTAACTTTTGCTGAACTGCGTATTTCAAAAGGTCCAAAGCAACGTCTTTGTAACCCTTGAAGACAGCTAGCACGATAGCTTTGTGGCATTCACCTATATCGATAAGCGCCATACATCTTTCGCGCAGTCCTTTCTTCGACAAGTTCCACCCACATATAGAAAGGCAAAGTTGCCGGTGCTCGGGGAAGTTGGTATGAATACCTTGAAATGCGGGAAACTCTTTACTATGACAGATTGCCTTGACGGCATCTATAAACCTGGATTTTGAAGTCGTCTCGATATCAATAAGTCGTCGATCATTCGAGCCTATTTTGTTGAACCAAATTGAGGATACGCCAAGATAGCTCAGATCAAGACCTTCACCAACCATGCCATCTTCAAAAGCAAGGATATCCATTCTGGATACGAGACTCCATAGCTCAACAAGCCAGGGGTCATTGGCGACAATCTCCCTGTTCTTCCGGCAGTCCAAATTGTATCCTTCTTGGCATCGTCTCTTCTGTGTTTCAAGAAGCTTTAAGGTGTCTGGCAGATCGAGTTTGACGTCCGGATATACCATGGTGAGGATTTCCTCGTGCATGTCTCTGCTCGAATGTGTTGATGAAGGGATTGTGATAGTTGATGGCTTACGCCTCGGATGATCAATGGCTAACCTGTCAAGTCTACCAGATAGGCTGTCTCTTGGAGTGGGGCTGATGGAGTGCTTCTCGCTCAAGACTCTATTTTGCAGGTCCATGAGATCTTCTGCAACAGTTCCGTGCTTTGGGCTTGGCCGAACGAGAAGGTCGCGATTCCTGAATATTTCATCCATCGCAGTAACATTGATACACGGTGCTGGAACCGGGACCTTCACTACTTCAACCTCTCGGCTGGGGTATAGAGCAAGTGCACACTGCCCACTAAGCGGGTTCCCAGCAGTCATAAAATCGCACGCTATTACACGTGTGCTCTCATCTTGGCCATGCCGTTCATCATACCATGGGTATCGCAGATTATGTGAGACTTTTGTATAGTGAGGAGAGGTCCATCCTAATATACCATGAGGATTGGACGGAAGCTGATGCTGTTCAGACCTATGCGAATGCTGTGCAAGCTCGTTAACCCTAAATTCTCCAGTATTTGATAGAACACCAAAGCAAGCCCGTTTCGTGCCAGAATATCGAAGGCTCCAAATAGTGGCTGCCTGGCTGTTTTCAACAGCCGGCCGGAGTTCGAGTACAGCACCGCTTTGGGGCCCATCGGATGGCGTTCCCGGGTTCGTCCGAGACGCAAATCGCCGATCCCACACGCTCACGGTAGGGTCGCCTGTAGGTCCCGCTGAGATAAAGTAGTTCTCATCGAGTGGATCTATGGCAACATTGTGAACTTGGCGGGTTGGATACTGCGCAATACCACCACCTCCGGAATCTGTTGCGTTGCCGACTTAGTCTGAATAAAGCGTACGAAATGTACCTAGGATGCGTGTATAAGATAGTAGTATAAATTCAAACGCTTACCTCTTAGATCATACAGTCGAATACATTGCCGCAAAACCCCAGCAATCAAGGTATCTGGTTCCCTGGAGAAGAATTTGATGCTTGTAATAGCTTCGGAGCTAGCAAGTTTCTTGTAAGGCTCCTGGATAGTTGAGAGCGAAGAAACATTAAGGTCATAAATATTCATGCAAAAGTCATTCCGCACTCTGTCCAAGCCAGTAGCTAGGTAATTCCTGGGGCTGAAGGCTAAAGAGTTGCATTTTCTCTGATGCTTGATTGGGAAAGCGTGAATGAAACCGGATTGCGGTCTATCGGCGTCTATCTGAACGATAGTGGCTTCTCCAGATGCTGAACCAATGCCGACAAGATGCTCATCTCTCTTAGACCAGTCAAAAGCGGTGAAGTTGGGTAGTTTGTCTCTTTGACAGAGCTGCTTGTATTTCACCTTATTGTTATTAACTGATTCAATCTGGCATAGCCGCAACCGATTTCCCACTACATCTATAATGAGAAAGCGTGGTTTCTGCTTTGTCGAGTGTGGGGACCATCGGATCGCTGCTTCCATGTTATTTCTTTGAACGGCGCGTGTGCTAATGGGTAAGGGAGCGATTAGGAGGTAGTAATACAACTTTGAGAAATATTCGATGGCCGAGCGTTAAAGCCCTAGTATTAAAATGATATTACACATCCTTCCGCGACCCTTTAAGGCCCTGATAAAGGTTGAATGTGTCACGTTGATATCGATATGTCTTGGCGCTTTAGCGGTGAACCTTGACTTATGGCAGAATCTTCACTGAAACTCCCAACTTAACTTTGTGAACGACTACCAGCAGGTAAAGCAATGCCTCGCAAACGAAAGCTCGAAGAATTCATCCGCAGTGACCACGGAGATGGCAATCGCCATGAGAATGGGGATAACTCTCATACGAGTATCGGACACAGCCAGATGCCAGTAACTAAAAAGTCGAGAAGTGGGAGAGCAACCAGTGGACCAAAAGAACCTCAGAATTCAAAGAAGCCAGTATTCTTCAACTCTCTAAAAACCCAGATCCGCGACCTCAAACGTTTGCTTGAGCATGGAGACGACAGGATGCCTGCAGATATACGCATAATTCGTGAAAGAGAATTGGCGGCGTACGAACATGAGTTAGCGCAAAAGCAGGCTGAATCCCAGGCGGCAGCGCGGAGGAAGAAGATGATATCTAAGTATCATCAAGTGCGATTTTTCGGTGAGCAATCTGCCGAGCCTTGATTCTAGTACAGCAATTCCTAACTCCTAGTCGCAGACCGACAAAAGGCGACCCGTGCTCTGAAGAAAATCAGGGGCGAGCTGAATACTGCTACTAAACCCGCTCGAAAGGACGAGCTGCTAGGGAAGCTCCACGCCGCAGAAGTTGATGTTAACTACACACTCTATTATCCCCTCTCGCGACCCTACTCCGCACTGTTCCCAACTACGAAACGGGAAGATAGCAAAATGAAGGACTTATACACTGAGTTAGAGAGAGAAGACAAAGAGAAGGCGCACAGTTCAGAAACGGCTAAGACTATTAGAGGCGATCCTCACATGTGGAGCATAGTCGAGAAAGCCATGGAGGAGGGAACTTTGGAGGCTCTCCGAAATAGTAATAGGCTGGAAACGATTTCAATGGCGTCAAGGCCATTACTGCACTCTCTTATGGTCAACAAGGAACAGAGGCAGAAACAAAAGCGTGATTCAAAGCGGAAGCGGAAGACAGGACAATCCGGAATTCTTAAGGACATGTTAGAGCATACAATGGCAGGTGTTGACGAAGGTGGAGAGAGCGATGGCGGATTCTTCGAGTAGACAAGGGATATCAAGAAGGTCGGAAGGGGCTGTGCGTTGTTATGAGGTGCCGTATGGCGTCGGAGTTTACATTTGGACGGGATTATTTTCGATTGCTTTTGGGTTGAGGATTGATGATACCATGTTAACTTGTGTAAGCTGGGAATTTTACCCAATATGAAATTATAGTATTCGCGGAGTATCATACCAAATCAATAGGCCTTCCCGGTTTGAAAAATCGATAAATTTCTTATAGCTCTCAAGCACTGTTAAGGTAAAATGAATACATGGAAGCGCTCTAGTTGTAATCAGATCAACTCAATAAGATTATGACACAACTCATTTCGCACTCGCAATCAAGATGCGAGTCTCTTAAGCGCCCCACTACCGTAGCTCTCATAACTCAAACCATAAACAAGCTAAGAAAACCACATATTCATAGGTTCCTTTCCCACGCTAATCACACCGTTTTCTCCTCAGTCAAATTAATAGCCTGATAAATTATTAAGGTCATAATAGTCATCATGACCAATACCACTCGAGTCAAAGATCTCATCGGGAAGGTATTTGGGCATATTACGCATCGTAAATGATAATTCTTGAAGGCAGGCTGAGGAGAAACTCCTGCATGCTCACCCACGTGGGCGCATCATAAACAATACCTGTGAGAAGTGGTTTAGAGGGATTTGAGTGATATTCACATGGCTTGAAGGCGACATGATAGCAATGCTGCGTGATGTTTCGTAGAGAGAGTGATAGAAGGCGAAATGTTTCACCTATGCAGTATAGGGCAGAGCCCCATGCACCACAGTACAAATCACTCCCCCAAAGGTGAAGCTTCAGCAATGTCGATTTGAATGTCTTGACAAACCTCAAGAGTGCGTCCTCAGTAGCAGTGAACCCTTTGAGGGAAAGGGTTGACAATTTTGGAAGCGTAACGTGTTTCGAAATATTATGAAACATGAGATCACAACAACCCCAGCGGGGGAAATGAATCTCTAAGGTGTGGAGGTTGCAAGCAAATGATAAGAATTGGGAAACTCGAGTCATTTGGATTTCGCGGGATGGCGAGTCGGTAATAGGTGGGTCGAAGGGAAATTTGAAGACCTCCAAGGCACTCAAAATAGGTGAAAAGCATTGGAGATTCCATGAAGGAAGAGCAAATGCTTTGGCCTTAAGAGGCATTAGGCTTGCGGACACGACGGAGAGCTCGAACGAACGTAACTGGAGTCCGCTCATCTGCGCAGCTGATAGGAGGATTGGGAACAACCGCAGTGGTGGTTTTCCTGGGGGATAATAGCGCTCGCGAGTATTTGGGAGACGGCCAGTTGCGTGATATATAGTCATTGCGCCGTAACTATGACGAAAGCTCTGGTCGTGATTACCATGAGATCTCATCGATGGCGAGGCCTGGACTTCTAGCGCGTGGCAATTCTTGAAATTGCGGAAAGCAATTGTGATCATTGAAAGGTCTAAGCCTGTTTGTTTGATGTATTCTTGGTCGCCCAACAGTTGGTAATAATTGCCTATCTCATCAGATTTTTTGGGCAAGAATTCAGGGAGGTGTTCGGTGAGTTGGTCTGTCCCGAAAATAACCCTCTGTACGAAAGGCGCGAAACCCCGGTGGTTCGAAATATCAATCAAGGCTTGGAGGCTGAAAAGAGATATCATGTGACGTCTTGAAGAGAAGTACAGCCGACCGAAGACGTTGAATGTCTTTGCCTCCAGTTCATGACATGCAGCCCGCAATGAGCATAGATCTGAGGTAGTATGAAGCTCAAGAACAATATATTCAAGGAGTTCGATTGGCAATGCAACTAAGGGTGAAGACACTGTAGAAGATAACCGTTAGCTTGGCTTGGGGAATTCAATGCGCTTATGTGGTAGGTGATTGGATGTCGCTCAAGAGGGCAAAAGCAGGTGTCCGATGAAAGATGAAGGTTTGGTTGAGCAAATCTCAAGATACTCTGTCTGGTATGACGAACACACTTACTTGTGGGACCCGTGCAACACGTCTTTAAAGGATTTGTGTGCTCTCAAGAAGCTGACTTTGCTGACTTATGGAAGATGTAAGTTAGGAAGGGTGGTGGCAGCGCATTGCCTCTCAGTTCTCATATAAAAATCTGACCGTTGGTAAAAAAAGTTATTACATGTTAAAGTTTTAGTGTTCTATGACTCTCTACGTAACGTGAGCGATAGGGTTATGACGGTTCCTAACAAGTTTCGTCTGTGCGTAGTTTTGATGTTCCAAACCGTCATAACTATGCTATTACTCACGTTATGTTCTTACACGCATTTTTATTAAAACATAATTTTATTTATATTAAATTTTATATAGAAAATAGTTTAATAAGAAACCGATTTTTTAAAATGGTATTTTAAGGTATCTTTATGAGAGATAAGGGGGAAAAAGAAGTAGGTGGACGAAGCCTTGGAATACCTAAACTTTAACACGCGATAACTTTTTTCACAACTGTCAAATTTTTATAAAAATAATACCGTTGGATTCAGCTTGTTAAGTTCTACACTTTACATCATGAAAGCCTATAGGGGGTATGCGTAGATAAAAGTTATTAGGGTTCTTGCACTTGGTGTTCCAAAAAATTGTTAATTTTCGACGTTGGCGGTTTGGCAACCCTAGCCCCAGCCCCATTTCGCTCATGTGGCTTCGATTCCGGGCACGGACTTCTCCTCACCACCCAGAGCAACGGTCCCCGGAATGTCTGCATTATCAATTTGCACAGGACCTCGGTCTTTTTTTGGGCAGCTGAAAGAGCGCCCTTGGCCCTGACTGATCTCGTGCCTTGCTCAGCCGAACAGCTGCACCATTGCATGGCGACATGCTTGAGCCTCGGATGAGGCTTCCAAGGATCACCATGATCCATTTCCCCAGTCTCCAATCATTTGGGTTCGGAAGTTGATCCCGGTTGATCCCGTCCCAATATTGGCAAGAAGCCTGCCCTATGGCGCGTGCTTCTCCACAAATTACTCCTGCTGTTGGAGCAACGCTGTACTACGACCTTCCTGCTAGAGTGATAATATCATGCGCAAAATATCACTTCCCATCTCCAGAAGCAGCTTAGAGGGGTAGTATACTCTGTGAAAGCCTAAAAAGCCGACACTCTCGGCGTCTGTCTTGAGTACAGCTTCCCTGCTCGGTGCCCTAGCCACATCTGTCTCATGTGCTGGAAACACAATGGACCGTGTAGGGTTAACCTATATAACCTAAAATTTCCACCACCTCCCTCTTTGTGGTCTTGTTTGGCGTTCACTTGATTTGAACCTTAACGAACCTCACCGGTGAGGGATACGTAGGAACAACGAGAGTGGCTGTGTCGTTTCGTATGCTTCCCTAGCTCTGTTTCTCATCCGCTTCCGAGGTAATGGGGTGGTTGCAATTCATATTTCTGGGAGCTTTCCTTCCTCTCACCTTTGGTATTCCCACCTACCAGAGAAAGGTCAGTAGTAGAGCATATGGGAACGGCACGGAAAGCCAGTATAGGGCAAACGCAGTGAAGGAGGCTTTCCAATTCTCTTGGAATGGATACAAGACATATGCGTTCCCTCACGACGAGCTTCATCCCGTCTCCAACACATACAGCGATTCCAGGCAAGGTCTGTGTGAAATCTAAATCAGATGAAGCTAACTTGGCACAGAAATGGTTGGGGTGCCAGCGCTGTCGATGCTCTCAGCACCGCCTTAGTCATGGAACTTCCTGATATCGTTAATGAAATTATCGATTATATCCCCACTATAGATTTTTCGGTGACTTCGGAGCAAGTCAGCTTGTTTGAAACTACGATCCGTTATCTGGGAGGAATGCTTGCTGGCTATGACTTGTTAAAAGGGCCGCTATCGTCACTAGCGGCTAATGTATGGAAGCTCTCCCCTTCTCTGCTGCTGGGAACTTAATTCATACTCACGTGACCGTAGGACAGCAATGTTGATGCTTTACTCACTCAAGCAAAGAATCTTGCGGACATTTTGGCATATGCTTTTGATACGCCAAGTGGAATTCCGCACAATGGACTCTATATAGAGAACAAGACAACCGACAATTCGCCCGATAACGGACTTGCCACTACGGGTACGCTTGTGCTCGAATGGACTCATCTTTCCGATCTTACGGGTGACACCACTTATGCCGACCTTAGCCAGAAAGCCGAGTCATATCTCCTGAACCCTCGGCCGGCATCAAGTGAGCCATTCCCTGGCCTTGTTGGCACCAACATCAACATCACTACAGGCCTGTTCGAAGATGCTTCAGGTGGCTGGGTTGGCGGTGATGACTCGTTCTACGAGTATCTTATCAAGATGTTTATCTATGACGCTTCCCGCTTTGGCGAGTATAGAGACCGGTGAGTGCACCTGGAATGGTCTCGCATCACCTCAATTCTAATCTCTGTAGCTGGATTGCTGCCGCCGACTCTACCATCGCGAATCTCACTTCTCATCCTACAACTCGACCAGACCTTACTTTTGTTGCTATGTTTAATAATACTCTACTGATACTAGCTTCTGAGCACCTTGCCTGCTTCGACGGCGGCAATTTCCTTCTTGGTGGAGAAGTACTCGGTCGACAAGATTACATTGATTATGGGCTTGCTCTTGTCAACGGCTGTCACGATACTTACACTTCTACCGCCACAGGTATTGGCCCAGAAATATTTTCGTGGGATCCAAACTCCGTTCCAGCCAATCAATCCGCATTCTTCCAGGCAAACGGATTTTATATAACCAATAGCATTTACGACCTTCGACCAGAAGTTCTTGAATCTTATTACTATGCCTATCGCATTACGGGCGATACGAAGTATCAGGATTGGGCATGGGATGCGTTTGTCGCTATTAACGCAACTACCCGGGCAAATTCGGGGTTCTCGGAGATTGAAAATGTTAATGCGCCCGGTGGAGGTGCCAAGGATGACTTTCAGGAGAGCTTTTGGTTTGCTGAAGTCATGAAGTATGCATATATCATTCATGCACCTGATGCTGAGTGGCAGGTCAATTCCGGGGGTAAGAATAAGTGGGTTTTCAATACGGAAGCGCATCCGCTGAAGGTCCGCGGTCCGCCGATATGAGACGGCTTAAGTACGGCTTACAAGAGTCCCAGGCCAAAACAAGCTGAAATGGGAGCACAACATTCATAAAGTACTTGCATTAGAATAATTTAGATATCGAGCCCCTCTTCGACTTTCCTTCGCGAAGGCTTAAACCTCACTGTATGATGCAAAAAAGGCTATTGTGATATTTAACAAATATCTTACAGTCTTCAAATTTCAATATTGCCTAGGAAATCACTGAATTGCTTTTGTGATCGACTAGCTATATGACATTGGTACTGTCTAGTAAGGGGTATTATGCATCAGCGGTCTCCCCTACACTGGACCAATCTACCCGCTTCTAGCCCTATGATATAGTAGCCCTTTCTGGTGTCAGTTCTTACTACTTCTAGTCTCATTCCACAGCCTCAAAATCTCCTCAGTGATCATTAGCGTCTCCTCTCCTTCCACCGGCAAGTGATGTCCAACCTGCAACTCCATAAATGACGCCTTGCTCTGATCAAAGTATTCCTCTTTTAGCCTCTGCCCATTGTCTCTCCATTGGTCCTGCGCTCCCACAACATGGAGACTTGGAATGGAAATTCTCTTCGTCTCTTTATCCGTAGGAGGAGGCACGAGAGGCGGCCAAGTCCCCATGAGAAATACTCCAAACTTGAAATTTGTCTTTAATGAAGCGTCTCCTTCGATTTTGCCGACTAGTTCATGCTCTCTCTCTTGCTTCTCTTGCGCATGCAGAAGTCCAGAAGCCATTCTTGTTCCTTGCGAGAATGATAACACACCCACAACTTCCACCCCCGCTGCCTCTTGCTTCTCTAGCTCTTTGGTTATAACTTCAAGGGACCTTTCATTCATTACGCCATCTGGCCAATGCTCCCCTATGGGGGTCCAAGAATAGAACGGTCCGCATTCCTCAAAAACCGGAATCACGCCAGGACCCGGTTCCGATTCGAAAGGTGCATCAACCAAGATGAAATTAAAGAGCGGCGAGAGTACCCTCTGCAGGCGAATAAGCTGAATGTCGAAGATCAGGGCACTAGTACCTCTACCATGAAGGCAGAGCAACCCAGGCTTGCCCGGCGTATGCGCGAAGGCTTGGTGCATTGAAGTGACCACGGATAGGCTGAGGTTGTGGTAATTTATAGAATTTGGGACTTTGTTTTGGGAATTGGGTTTGGGGGTAGCGTAGGTGATAGGGTTATGACGGTCGGCATAGTTATGACGGTTTGGAACATCAAAGCTGCGCACAGACGAAATTTGGTAGGAACTGTCATAACAATGCCGACCGTCATAACCTTATCACCTGCATTAAAGTGGGGTGCATTCACTCACAAATTTGATTAAGAGCTCTCACATAATATTAAGGGCGACGGGTTTCTTTTGCTACAGCAGACGTCTTCTTTAGCCTAGAGTTGGGCTTCGGTGGCACGGGTGGCTGCATCGCCATCTCCTTCGCAAGGGTCATGATTGGCTCATCAGTGCATGTATGAGCTGAGTCAACGAGCGAAATTTACGATCTACGCGTAGTACCGTACTTTTTGGCTCGGTTGACCACACCTCCCGCTAAACGACACCTCATATCATCTAACGTCTTAGCCACCCAGACGAGACAGCCACCCACCCGAGACAGTGCACGGGCCTCCTAGGAAAATCAAAATCAATTTGACCTCAAAATCAACCCTAAAATCAACCCAAATCAACCCAAATCTA
>Ga0307507_10001797_pt1 | contig 47058 bp, 15 predicted proteins | sample 7_EM_MG_FD_207223 | JGI IMG/M metagenome (GOLD analysis project Ga0307507, IMG submission 207223) | Populus trichocarpa ectomycorrhiza microbial communities from riparian zone in the Pacific Northwest, United States - 7_EM | ecosystem: Host-associated > Plants > Roots > Unclassified | place...
GTCAGCCCTATAATTATAGTGGCACTATAAGAACGACTTAACTTAATATAAATAGCTCTAAAATCGAATTAAGCTATACCCCCGTTAGTTATAGCCTCTTTAGTTCCTATAACCCCCCCTAGCAGCCCACTACCTACCCATACGGTGCCAACGCCTGTAAACCATTAACTACCTCCACTACCTTTAACGCCTGTAATCCAGCCTATAGCTATAGCCATAATACCTAAAATGCAAATACCTACCCCCATAATACCCTAACTAGCTATTGTATCTATACCCTAGCAAACTGCACCAACCGCCACCTAATAGCAAGCCGTACCTCCCTCTACCTAAGATTAACTACTTACTCTCCTTACTTAACTCCTATAGACGCAGAATTAGCAATTATTACTTACGGTAACTACCTCTACCCTCCCTCTAGTAACTGCCCCTACCCCACCTAGTCCTCCTCCTGCCCAGTATCTTTACCCTAGCACTACTAATACCAACCCTACTATGCACCTGCCTATGTATAGCAAGGAGGCGGCTACTATTACTAAGATCTATACAGATGACCAGAAGTACGATGGAGTAAGTAATAGCTTTAACTTTAAGTTAACTATCTTCTATAATATCTGCAAGAGAGCTAGTCTACCTCCTAAAGGCTATATAACTATATTCCCAACCATGCTAAAGGGACTTACTTAGGATTACTACTATAATAGCAGCCTTTTAACCAGATCATTCACTAAGGCATATAACTATATACGTTACTTTTTTGAAGGACTAGAGTACTATTAGAGAAACCTTACTAAATAGAACGCCACTAACTTCTAAGGAATTATTGATAAGAACCCTAATAAGTAAATCTATTAGAGTTTCCAACTACTTCTTAATAAGCTCTTAAAATATCGCTATAGATTATACCTAGAGTTTTATATAGACCTCTTCCTTACGAATAAACTAGTTACCACTTGCTAAGGAATACCAGTATGCCGTATTACTATTTCCAACCCTTCTAAAAACCTCTCCCAGTTAATTAGCAAGTTGCAATCTTCTATAGTTATATGGGAGAAGGAATACCCTTCCTAGGCCTTAATAAGACCGTCTTAAGGAGCCTGCTTTATAGATCGCATATACCGCCATAATATCCGTAACAACTGTAACCAAACCCGCTTCTATAGACAAAACACCGTTAGATCCCTAAAGGCCAAGTGCTACATTTGCCAAAAGGAGAGCTGCTGCTTATGGAAATATATAGAGGAGGAGCGGAACCGTTCTAGAAATAAGTATAAAAGACGTTTTAGTAATAATAAGGGCCGTAACGGTAACTTTAAAAACGCTTTAGACAATACACTATTTACTATAAAGGAGACGATAATAATAAGTGCAATAAGACCTTTAAAGCTCTTATGCTAGATATAGACGCTAATAAAAACACTAATAATGATAACAGTGAGGAAGAATTAGAAGACCCTAACGGCTACTACCTTATATTATTTAGGACTTTTACTATAAACGAAGCAACCTCTATAAGTATAGAACTAGCTAATAAGGCTTGCGCTTACTTACTTACTGCAACCTCCACGGAACCTACTACGGAAACTGACCTGTTTAACTATAACACAACAACCGCCGCTTTACGCTATACTTCTACAGTATTTATAGAAATTATAATTGATACTAGTGCGTTAAAGAAGTCTACGGCCGGTTATGGACAATTTTAGGCACTATAGAACGCGGACTAATCTATAAGACTTAATACCTTAACTAAAGGATAAGTTAATGTGTAGTTCGGCATTAGAATTACTACCTCCATTAGAACTGCGGATGTTGTTACCCCTATAGGCAAGATACAGTTTTATATTATCTATACGGATACCCCCTTCTTGCTCTATTTAGCGGATATAAATAGACTCTAAATCTACTACAATAACCTCAGAAACGTTGTTATCACTCGCACCAAAAGAGTGCTAGTAGTGCAACGGTTTGGCCACCTATTTCTCTTATAGAGCTTATTACTACAGTTATATTTGTCTAAATCCTTTAACGTAAACCCCTGCTACTTAATAGATATAGAGCTACGGCGCCTATATTATCGATTTGGATACCCCTTAGTTAAAAAATTGCAAAAGCTACTTTATTATGCTGGCCATAAAACTAATAGAATAGCCATTGAGCAACTAACTAAGTTCTACTACTACTATTAGAAGTTTAGCAAATTACTAGGCAGATTCCGCTTCACCTTATAAAACGATATTAATTTTAACTATAATATCATTGTTGACATTATATATATCAGCGGATTACCCCTCCTATATATTATTGATAAAGGAACGCGATTCTAAGCTAGTAGATAGCTACAAGACATTAGCGCCAAACATACATAGGACGTTCTATAGATGTGCTAGATTAATACCTACCTAGGGCCACCAGACCTAATTACCCACAACACCAGAAAGAACTTCGTTAGTAAAGAATTTAAGCAATATACCACCATTATGGGAATTAGTATAAAGGGAGTACTAGTTAAAGCACATAACTCTATTAGAATAGTAGAGCGCTACTATAGTCTATTACAGCGAGCCTATTAGATTATTATAACTGAAATCCCTAAGATTAATAAGGAGATGGGACTCCAAATAGTGTTTAAAGCAATTAATAATTCAGCTGGCCCTAAAGGACTAGTTCCTATACTTCTAGTCTTTAAAGCCTACCGCCAAATAGTTAAATCTAATGCACTATCCCCTACGGTCATATAACGCGCTGCCGCAATTAAAAAGGCTATAGTAGAGATATAGAAGCTATAAGCTAAACGATAGATCGCTAATGCGCTAAATATGCGAAACGGACCTAATGCTAATGCGATTTATAATCTCCCACCAAATTCGCCTGTTTTAGTTTGGAGAGAAGGAAACACTAGCCAAAGCGGCTATTAGGACGGGCCATTTACCTTACTTACTGTTAAGGGTGAAATATGCACTGTTAAGCTGTCTAGCGGACCTATAGCCTTTTAATCTATGGTTATAAAACCCTACCTTTAAGCAACTAAATTGCAGGGGCAAATTATTAGACTAGAATTACCACCTAAACCTCTATCTAGGTCAGTCCTTCTTAAGACTGTCTTAGAGAGACCTGCTAAAGCTTAGCAACAACCCCTAAAACGAGGCAGAGGACGCCCTTGTAAATACCCTCTACTTACGGCCATAACTGACACCACTATCTACCTATAGGATAACAGTTAATTTAGTACTTAATTTAGCGCCTTCTAACAGAAGGAGCTTACTAGTCTACTTAAGAAGGGAGTTTTTAAGATTGTAAGACTTATGGATATACCATAAGGCGTACAACTCTTTAATTCATAATTCGTTGACGAGATTAAGAATAAAAAAACCAATAAAGCCTTTAAGAAATCCTAACTAGTCGTGTAAGCTTATAATAACTTAGAAAAGGAACTGGTTCTTACCTAATTACTAACTATTTAACAAGTCAGCTAATAACTAATTCTCTATATTACCGCCATAAAGCTTCCACAGGCATGACTTTACCTCTAAGATATTTCACAGGCCTATGTACAATTAACCACCACACTGAATTAAGAGTTCTATATACAACCTCTGCATAAGCTAATTAAGCAACTTAGGATTAACAAGGCCTTGGTTTTAAAGGTTATACAACCACTTTACAGAGTACCGGAAGCCGGTAACTACTAGTTTAAGATATATTACTTATATTATATCTAACAGTTGCATATAGACCAGTCTATATACAACCCCTGTCTCCTACAGAGCAATAAGCCCTTTAGCATTATAGGCCTATAAACCAATAATACTCTATTCCTAGCAGATAAGACCTTTATAAACATAGAGTAAAATGAGCTGTATAAGGCTAAGTTTATAGCTAAGGAACGGGAACAGCTTACCATTAATACGCCCATTAAGTTTAATGGTAGAGTTATTTAGCTACTAACTAACGGGAGCATTACGCTTACTTAGGAACGACAATGCATAAACCTTAGTACAATTAGCACTAAACTTGCTATAAGTATAGGATTAAGAGGAGCTACAAGAACCTTAACCCTAAAGGACCAGTATATCACCTAACATACTAGAGGTATATATATCGCTTTAGTTTACTAACTAGAAGCCTTATTTAATTTATTCTTTACCGCCTAAATAATTAACCCTAATAAGAAAGACATAAAATAGTTAAACAAGTGTTTAAACTGGCAAATTAAGAACGTTAATAGAGGCCTTAAGTTTGTTAAGTTAGATATTAAAACCCTACAGCTACTGGTATTTATGGATGCGTTATTTGCCAATAATAAGGACCTCTCTTTGCAGATTGGCTATGTTATTATACTAACTAATGCTATAAAGAAGGCCAATATTGTCTATTAGAGCTTAGTTAAGTGCAAAAGAGTTACTTAGAGCGTACTAGCTTTTAAACTCTACGGTACGGCCTACGGCTTTAACATCGGCGTTGCGATTAAGTCTATAGTAGATAAGATCCTACAAATTAACCTCCTACTTGTGCTTTGCACTAACTCTAAGTCCTTATATAACTATCTAGTACAACTTAAAACCACCTAAGAAAAACGCCTAATAATTAACATAATATGCCTCCGGCAAGCCTATAAACGGAGATAGATTACGGAGGTGAAATGGATTAATAGAGAGGCCAACCCTACTAACGCCATAATAAAGGGAAAACCCTGCATGGCTCTTTAACGGCTTATTAATACGAACTGAATTAACCTATAAGTTATAGGATAGGTTAAATAAATAAACTTAAATTTAGCTTAGCGTTATATAACTAATTATAACAGAGCGGACCCTGAATTTAACTAGCCAATTAGGATTTTCCATGCCCGGTATAGAAAATCGCCATTAGCTCGCTTATTACTAGCGCCTCGGCAGCCCTCGCGATATATTAACCTGCTACCCCTAATAATTCTTCTTCTTCTCCTTAGCTTAGCGTTTTTATAATATAGCATTCTACAAGCTTTGGTTTAGAGGCATTTGTATAAGCCGTAATACAGGTTATATAATTACGGACCTGTAAAAGGAGCGTGGAAGCTATTGCGTATTAATTAGATCTCTAGTTATTGCGTATATGCTACGAATAGTCTAGAAGTAGGCTTGGCTTTGGAGTATAGATTAGCCTTCTTTTTAGAGTTGCTCTAGTGTCGGAATGTTAGTCATGTGACGTGGTTACGAGGCTATGAAGTAAGACTAGCTAATCTAACCTTGGAGCAACCCCTTACTTTAAGACAACAATTAACTACCAACTTCAACACCGCATACGTACCACTATAAGTGATATTCGTGCACGTTAATAAAGCGAGTATACCGACAAATAATTCTTTGCCTAAATTTATCTATAGTTTCTGGTTTTCTATGTCTTATAGCTGGATTCTTAAAGTCGTCTTGCTTCTTAATTACTATATTAACTTTTTAATCTTTAGGCTGAATACTGCGTTCCCCTAAAACTAACGTTCTTACTTATTCTCTAAACTTATAGTTTTTAAACTTATGTCCTATACTTATTTGTTTGTTACTAAACTAAGTTATTACTCTTTCCTATTAGTTTTTGTCTGTTATAGGTTCCTAAGCTGTCTTTATTACGTCTTGTAAGTTTAGAGCTTTTTTATCTCTTTTTAAGAATCTTGGACCTATAGCCTTTTGCCTTTTATAAGTAGTAAGCTAGCACTAGCAGTTGTCTCCTTGCTTAATTATCTTTAAATATTACTCCTTTCATCTTATAAAGTAATAGATGCTGTATCTAACGGTGTTATAATACCCATTACTAATCCGTGTTCTATAGTGGTTTTAGTCTCTACTTCTATTACGTTATTAAGGTTTAAGTGCTCCTAGTTAGCCTCCTTTTCTTCCTTATTACTATTAATTAATAAGTACTCTAACTCTATTATTATAGTTACTAATCTTTATCCGCACATTACTATAATATCTTAATTTAGCTTATAGAGTTAATCTTGTTCTTTATCTAACTTTCTGGTTCCTTTAAGTCCTTTTAACTCTAGCTCTTACGGCTAATAGCTTGCGCCGTACTTAGCGTCCTTATAAATTTAGCATGCGTTATTGTAATAAAACGCAAAGTGTTTAATTAAACACTCTGTGGTACCCTATAGCATCCTTATTACTAGTCCTAGTTCTCCTTATTTAGTTTCTTTTACTATATAGTTCTTCTAACCACCTTGGTAGTCTCTAGTATAATGCCCTTTCTTTTTATAATTTATATAAGCTCTATTTTTAAACCATTCTTCTTATTATAAAGTCCGCCTAAACATCTTCTACTATTAAGATCCCTGATTTAGCCTCTACTCTTTAGTCCTATAATTACTTAATCCTTAACCTCTAGGTTTCTATGGTTTCTTTATCCATCTCTTAGACTCTTTAGTATTGCTTAGGTCCATTAGCTCTACGCTATTCTATAGTTTTTAACTTTGCGTCTGTTATTGCGTACTTTACGCCTTATATAACTATGGGACTCTATCTTACCCTTTCTTAGCTTATTCCCTTTAATAGATTCTATTATTAATCTTTATTAATTAATCTATTAAGTCTTTTAAACTTTCTGTATCTTCTATTAGGATAATTATATCCTGGAATTTAGCCTTAAGTCCCTATTTGTCACGGGACACCCCCGTAACACCTTATACACGTCCACCTGTTTCCACCGACTGAACAACCGGAGACCGACCACGAGACGGCAATCTGACAGCAATCTGCCGTATTCCGCCGCAATCTGCTGTCTCTACTGTCGGAGTTGCCAACTGGCAACTTCAAGGACCTCTAACTGCCGAATTCTGCCAAGTTTTACTAGAACCGCCACCTAAGCTCTACCCTGCCTGTGCGTAGCACAGTACCCGTTAACCTAGCAACTAAGCGAACGTTATGTACCCTTTTTCCCCTGTTTCCTACTTTCTTTTCCTTACGCAATGTCTTGACTTTATCACGCAGTTTATGTATATAGCTTAATAATATCTACTTCGCTATATATTATCACCGCTTGTGCTCGCTCCGTGACACTATTTATACTATGCTATAAGCGCCTTATTATTTCACTTAACCTATATTATAAGTATCTAGAACTGCGTAGTATACTTAATTGCTAAAGAACATTGTACTAAGTTTTAAAGCTTTCTCTTTGCTGTAGTTAACGCTTCTAGGTCCCTAAATATTTATATTAGTCTCTTTATAAACTTATTCTAACTAGTAAATATAAACCGTATATCTTAGTTAGTAGTTGTTATACCGCTTACTTATATCTTAGTAAGGTAAGGTTTAAACTATTTTAATGCTCTTCCTATTAAGAATAATCCTGTGTATACTACTTAGTCCATAGGTGTTGCTAGCTTCACTCCTTCCTATATTACCTTAAAGTGCATTTATATAAGGAATCCCTTAAGTTTTAACCTTTCTTCTAAGAATTATTTAATTAAAGGTAACTTAACCTTTACTACTCCAATTCTATTAATGTGTTCTTTAAGTATCCTATTATTATCTAATAAGTAATTATGTTACGGACGCTCTAAGTACGATGTTACGACTACTTGGGGAAGAGTCGCAGGAAGCTAGTTAGTTGATATAGGCACGGTCTAGGATGGATCCGGTGGAACCATGTAACGAGGAATGGTAAGCGAGTCACATAATGTTATACGCAGTGTACGAAGTGTACGCGGTGTACGCCCGCGTATAATACGTATAATACGTACCTCACGTACAAGAGAGGATTTCTTAGGAGTATAGTTATGTATTTAAAGGACCTTAGTCCCTACTATAGATAGTTCTCTCCTTGTAGTGAATCTTAGAATATAATTGGAGTTAATCTATTAGGCAACTACTCCACCAGTTATTATTATGTTGTTGTTTTATTTTTACCTATATACCTAGCCTAATAATAGGACCCACTGTAGTTTCTGCTACAAGGTTCCGTTATATATTTACTACTAAGGTTACGGTATTAAATAAGGTTGAATAACATGCCACCTAAAGCACTAGTTATAATGGTATTAACGGCAGCCATAACCTTAGGGCCAGGTGATACCAGTATAGACAATAGGGATTCTTAAGTGGTTACGCGAGGTTAGTTATAGGAAATGGTTGATTACTTATAAGATAATAATAGGATACTTAAAGAACGCATTAATGGAATTGGAGCAGCGAAAATTAAACTACCTTTAATCAAATAATTCTTAGGGGAGAAGTTGAAGCTTAAGGGGTTTCTTACGCAGATGCACTTTAAGGTAGTATAGGAAGGAGCGAAGTTAGTAATATTATTAGATTAAGTAGCCTATGCAGGATTATTCCTAATAGGGAGGGCACTTAAGTGGTTTAAACTATATCTTACGGAAATATAGGCTAATGGCATAACAACTACTAACCAGGACGTGCGGTATATATTTACCAGTTAGAATAGGTTTGCGGAACAACTAATGCAGATATTTAGAGACCTAAAGGCCATAACTATAGCGGAACAAAAGCTTTAGAACTTAGTACAACGCACTTTAGCAATTGAGTATATAACACAGTTTTAAACACTAGCTATATAGGTTGAATGGAATGACAGGGCGCTTATGGTATAGTATAAATAGGGACTTAAGGCTAAAGTCTAGGACGCAATTATCCTAATAGAAGATGCGGATACTCTAAGAGAGTTAATAGATTAGTTAATAAAGATTAATAATAGGATCTATTAAAGGGAACAAGCTAAGAGAGGGCAAGATAGAGTTCTATAGTTATATAAGGCGTAGAGTACGCAACGACAGACATAGAGTTAAAAACTATGGAATAGTGTAGAGTTAATGGACCTAAGCGGTACTAAAGAAACCTAAAGGTGGGAAAAGAAACCATAGAAACCTAGAGGTTAAGGATTAAGTAATTAAAGGACTTAGGAGTAGAGGCCAAACTAGGGATCTTAGCAGCAGAAGACATTTAGGCGGACTTTATAGCAAGAAAAATGGTTTAAAGATGGGGCTTATATAAATTATGGAAAACAAGGTTATTTCGCCAAAGACTATAGAGGTGGTTAGAGTAACTACGCGGTAAAGGGAACTAGGCCAGTAGACGGCACGTATATATAAAGGGACGATAGTGCACTGCAAGGAATAAAAGAGTGTTTAATTAATAGTTTTGCGTATTGTTATAATAACGCATACTGAATTTATAAGGACGCTAAGTATAGCGCAAGCTATTAGTTATAGGAGCTATTATTATCTAAGTTTAAAGGAACTAACAAACTAGCTTATAGATTGGACATTAAAGATAATAAATTTAATAAAGGCGAAGCATTTACCAATAATAAGGCAATAAAGGCAGCTTACTAGGAGCATATAGACCTTAGAGAAGTTGAAACAGAAGTAGAAACTAAAACCATTACGGAATAGGGTTTAGTAACGGATATTATAACACCATTGGATACAATTTCCATCGCTTTATAAGAAGATAGGAGTAACATTTAGAAGAAACTAAGTAAGTAGATAACTGCTAGTGCTAGCTTATTACTTAATAAAGGTAAAAGGCTATAGGCTTAAGATTCTTAGGAAGAGATATAAGAAGCTTAAGATTTTTAAGATAAGATAAGACATACCTAAGGACCTATAACAGACGAAAACTAATAGGAAAGGGTAGCGACTCAGTTTAGTAATAAATAAATAAGTATAAGACGCAAGTTTAAGAACTGTAAGTTTAGAGAACAAATAAGAACGTTAGCAATCCTAGGTAAATATAGTGTTTAGCCTAAAGATTAAACAGTTAATACTAGGATTAAAAAGTAAGATGACTACAAAGATCTAGCTACAAGACACAGAAAATAAGAAACTATGGATGAGTTTAGGACGAGAATTATTATATAGCAAGAGTAAAAGCTAGATAAGAGGTTAGCTATGCTAGGTTGTATAAAGGATAGAGTACCTATATAAAGAGTTACTAATAGGCCAAGTGCAGGGACACCTAGGGTAAAGTGGTTAGATAAATTGGAATAAGAAGAGGATCTAGATATCCTAACTAAGTTTAAAAAAAGACATACCAAAGGATGTTATGATATAGCAATAATAAGGTACTTTCTAATAGAAAAACCATATACACTAAACCAGTTGTATGGAAAGTGGTATAGGCAACGATATAGTAATAAATAGGAAGACTTTTATATATAGCTAAATAAAAAAGTTGTCTAAGACCAACCCATTATAGAAAAACGCATAAGTTATATTAAAGGAGTATTAATTATAATATTAAGGAACCTAGAAGAAGGATCTAGGGATTGGAGAAGTAAGTAATAAGTCTTAGTACCCACAGTAGAGATACTAGTAGTTAGGTTAACTAGGTATAGGTTTAAATTTAAGGATAAAGATAAACTAAGAGTTAACCTAAAACATACAGTGTATTATACACTATTATGGATAGCTTGTATGGAGGATATATGTAATATGCATAGAGTACCTAAAGATAAGAACTAGAAGTACTTAGTAAGGATATATTAGGCACTAGAGAAAAAGCGGTTTAGAAACGCTAAGTATATATATAGATAGCACCTAGTAGAAGTATAAGGTTAAGGGGACTTAATACTTTAACTAGGAAGATTCCTTACGGAAGAATACCTAGATGGATAATAGTAGTAGGAGTGCCTAGAGAACACTTATCTATAGTATATAGAGGAAAAGAAATAAACTAAGTATTGGCTAAGGTTGGACTAAGTATAAGTAGGATCTAGCAGCTAATAGTTAGGAAAAGAGGAGGTATACAGGACTAGAGGGAACTAGTATTAGAGCCTTAAACCCTTAAAGGAATTTAAGGATAATACCTAAATTTATGAGTTAAATGGCAAGATTAGCAGTTTAAAGTATTAGTAGATAGTAGAGTAACTAGAAACCACATATTACTAAAGGTAGTAGAAAGGATAGGGTTACTATATAGATAAAAAGAACACCTATATCCACTTATAACGATTTTAGGAGATTAGATAGTCTATAGAGGAGGTATTATTAATCTTAAAATAGGACCTATTTAGTTAACTATTAAAGGAAGACCAGTTAGAATATCTTTTAATATCCTACCGTTAGGATAGGATAAGGCGATACTAGGAATGCCTTAGTTATAGGAGTACAATCTAAAGATTAATTAGGTTATAGGCTAGGTTAATATTAAGGATACTTAACGGCGTAAAGTGCGATAGTAAACCAAGTTGGTATAGTACCAAGTTGGAGCGATATATAAAGAGACTAAGTAAGGCTTAAGTTATATACCAAAGAGATACTATAAGTATGGTAAAAAGTTATGGTCACTAGAAAGTGAAAAGCTGTTAAAGCATGTAGCATGGGACTATAAGATAAAACTAGAAGAGGGAATAAGTCTAAAGTTCTTTCCAATCTATAAGCTTACTAAAACAGAGTTAGTAGCGCTTAAGGAGTTTATCTAGGAGAACTTATATAAGGGATATATTAGACCGTTATAGTTATTAGTAGGATATCCAGTACTATTCATCCTAAAGAAAAACGGAAAACTTAGGATGTGTATAGACTATAGATAGTTAAACAGTATTACTAGGAAGGATAGGTATTCTTTACCCTTAATTAGCAAAATCTAAGATAGAATAGGTAATATAAAGATCTTTATAAAGATAGATCTGAGGTGGGTATACCATTAGATTAGAATTAAGGAAGGCAACGAATAGAAGGCAGCCTTTAGGTTAAAGGAAGGACTATATAAGCTATTAGTTATGCAATTCGGACTTATAAATGCACTAGCAATGTTCTAGAAGCGAATTAATAGTATGTTAAGAGAACACCTAGATAAATTTGTTATAGTATACCTTAACGACATTATTATCTACTTAGAGAATGAGGAAGAATATGGAAAACACATTAAATAGGTCTTAAAGAGACTATAAGAAGAATAGATGCTAGTAGCAATTAAGAAATGCGAGTTCTTTACCAGGAAAACCGATTTCGTTAGATTTATTATTAAACTAGGCCAACTTAGCATAGATCTAAAAAAGATGGAGGCTATAGTAAATTGGTAGGAACTAGAGAATGTTACGCAGTTAAGATCGTTCCTAGGGTTTTACAATTATTGTAGAAGGTTTATAGTGTAATAGTTAAAGGATATTAAGCTACTTACGCGGTTAACAAAGGAAAAAGAACTATAGGTATAGGGGAAGGAGTAATAAGAACTATTTAAGAGAATTAAAGGGTTATTTACCTAGGAGCCAGTTCTTAAGATCTATTAACTAGGTCTAGAGACGGTTATAGAAACAGATGTATTAGACTTTATACTAGGGGCATACTTTATATAGAAATATTAAAATGGATAGCACCTAGTGGCATACTATAGTTAAAAGATAATACCACTAGAGTTAAACTACGACATCTATAACAAGGAGTTGTTAGGTATAGTTACAGCACTTAAGAAATGGAGAGCATTCTTATAAGGCATAGAGAAACCATTTATAGTTAAGATGGACTATAAGAACCTTACAGGATTTCTAACAATAAAGGAACTTAATTAAGACAGGTTAGATGGGCGGAAATGCTTATAGAATACCATTTCGAAATTTAGTATACTAAGGGTATAGATAATATACGAGCAGACGCTCTAAGTAGAAGGGCTGAACTACAAAGTAATAAAAAGCTATTGGGAGCTTTGTTGCAAAAGGATTAAGACGGATTAATTAGGTATAATTATCTAAAGATTGCAGTAACCGAAGAAAGTCAGATCTATAAATTACTAAAGAGTGATTAGATATAGAAGATCTAAAAAGCGCAGGTAGAGGATCTAGACTTAAAGCAATATAAAAACAGAGAAGCAATGTATATACCTAAGTCTATTACAGAAGAATTTGTTAAGGAATTCTATAAGGGAATAATATAAGGACATAATAGAGCTATAGGCTTAGTATTAAGACTTTAAAAAGAGTATATTATTTAAGGAATCTAGGGACTAGTATAATAAGTTATAAAGAAATATCTAGATTGTTAAAGAAATAAACCAATAAGGCATAAGCTGTACGGAGGGCTATAACCTGTTAAAATACCAGGAAGACTATGGGAAGTTATATTATAGGACTTTGTTATTAAGTTACTAAAGTCAAGAGATTCTATCACAGGATAAGATTATAATGTAATTTTAGTAATAGTGGATAAGCTAATAAAGTGGGGATACTTTATAGCATGCACTAAAGAAATATTAGTAGAAGATGTCGCTAGAATCTATATAAAAGAAGTATTTATAAGATATGGAGCACTAGATAAGATTATATTAGATAGAGATCTAAGATTTATAGTAATATTTTAGGAAGTGTTTCTAGCAGAATAGGGAGTTCGCGTAGTAATATCTACAGCGTATTATCCGTAGATGGATAGATAAACGGAAAGACTAAACTAGATACTAGAGCAGTATCTAAGGCATTATATTAATTACGTACAGAATAATTAGGTATTGTTATTACCAGTTATATAGTTTACGTACAACACAATACCACAAGAAGAAATGGGGACATTACTATTTAAGGCAAATTACGGATATAAGCTAAGAACATCGTTATTGCCACATTAAGCAAAAAAGATAAGTAGTACAGCTAAGTAAAGAATGGAGACATTAATAAATCTTTATATAGACCTTATAGAAACAGCTAAACTAGTATAAGAACAAATAAAAAGGTACTACAATGCTAAGAGATCTAAGGGACCAGATCTTAAGGAGGGAGATAAAGTATGGCTACTATATAAAAATTTCAAGAGTTGACGACCAAGCAAGAAGTTAGACTATGTTAGACTAGGACCTTTCGAAATTAAGTAAAGAATTTTATTAGTTATATATAAGTTAAACCTACCAGCTAAAATAAAGATCTACCCTATATAACATATCGCAATGCTAGAGCCAGTATATGGGAATGTTAAGCCACCAGTCTATAAGGCAGACACGTATAGAGGACAAGAGAAAGATAAATAGCAAGTTTTAAAGATTATTAGTTATAAGGACGTAGAGGACAAAACGTAATATAAAGTAAAGTGGATAGGCTATAGTGAGACTACCTAGGAACTACTAAGCAACCTAGAAAACGCTATAGGAAAGGTATAGGAGTATTAGAAGAGAGTAGGTTAGGCAATATTAATAAAAAAGGATCGCCAAAAAATAAGTCACCTAAGGGGGACCTAAAAGGAGCAATTACCGAGCTACTTAGAGTTGTTTCCCTTATAGGAGGAGAGCTAGTTCTTTTATTACCTAGCTTATTAAGACCCTACTAAACTAGTTTCTACTCCTTAGAACAAACCTTCTCGTAAACCTTCTTAAAACGGGTTAACTAAGCGAATGTAACCTACTAAGACTTAAAGGAGCGATGTTAAGCCTTAAGGGCCCAAGCGGTCTCTTTAGCAAAATGGTAGAGTTTGGCGCGTGCGGCGGCCAACTTAGACTTAAGCTTTATAGCAGTAGATTAAACACGAGACCCTATAATAAGTTACTTAGGGAACTAGAAGACTATTAAGAGTTATAGAACGTGTATACTTAGCGTTAAAAACAAAGTAAATATTATAGGACAATTAAATGTTTGCTTTAGTGCACTCTAAGTAAAACAAGGGTTGTTAAGATAAGGGACTTGCTATTACAATATATACTAACCCCGCTTTTGTATAACAAGAATATGGAGACAATATTATCTCACTAAGTAACAGTATGGTAGCTACAGTATAAGCACAATATTACACTTATAAAGAAGAAGAAGCTTTAGGTATAATAAGCAAGGATATTAACTAGACTAATTAAACGGACATTATACCTCTAGTGGACGACTTAGAGATGTTAGGAATCTTTAAGGACAAAGATAAAGAGAAGGGAGATAGTATTATAGACGCTTTAAGTACAATATTATAACTACTTAGGGAAGAGTTATAGGAAGCTAGTTAGTTAATATAGGTACAATCTAGAATAGATTTAGTGGAACTATATAATAAGGAATAGTAAGTGAGTTATATAATATTATACACAGTATACGAAGTATACGTGGTGTACGCCTATGTATAATACGTATAATATGTACCTTACGTACAAGAGAGGATTTCTTAGGAGTATAGTTATGTATTTAAAGGACCTTAGTCCCTACCGTAGATAGTTCTCTCTTTGTAGTAAATCTTAGAATATAATTAGAGTTAGTTTATTAGGCAACTACTCCACTAGTTATTATTATGTTGTTGTTTTGTTCTTACCTATATACCTAGCCCAATAATAGGACCCACCGTAGTTCCTACTATAAGGTTCCGTTATAAATTAACTATTTTCTATAACTAATCTCTTATAACTACCTATAAGTTTATATCTGCTATACTGGTGTCTCCTAATCCTAAGGTAGTTATGGTTATTAACTACGTTATAACTAGTGCTTTAGGTGGCATATTATTTAACTTCTCTTATGTTTTAATACTGTAAGAACTATAGTAGGCTTATTAATAGGCTGGGTATATAGGTATAAACAATAAGTTAATAACGTAATAATAATTAGTAGAGTGGTTGCCTAATAGATTAACTCTAATTATATTCTAAGATTTACTATAAGGAGAGAACTATCTATGGTAGAGACTGAGGTCCTTTAAATATATAACTATACTCCTACGAAATCCTTTCTTGTATGTAAGGTACGTGTTATACATATTATATATAGACATACACTGCGTATACTGCGTATACCGCGTATAACATTATATAACTCGCTTACTACTCTTTATTATATAGTTCCACCGGCTCCATTCTGGACTGTGCTTATATTAACTAACTAGCTTCCTCCAACTCTTCTCTAAGTAGTTATAACATTGTACTTAAGCTGTCCGTAACAATCCAAAGCTAGAGAAAGAAAAGGAGAAGAATAGTAGTACCGCTTAAGGTTTTATGCGGCCCCTAAGTCACGTGACTGTAACTATATAAAACTGTCTACGATTGTCCGTTATAATCCACTGTTTTCCACTAGCGCCGTAATATAAGGGCCTTCTTATCTATACCTACCTCTCTAATACACCCCCACCTAAGCCTTTATATTAATTACTAGTAAAGCTTTTACCCTCTTCTGCTTATTCTAAGAGTAGTTAGTTATATAGGTATTATATAGAGAGAAGAGTTTACTTATAGTATCCCTTCCCCTAGTAGCGTTCTACGAAAATTGAACCGTGCGCGGAACACCAAAACACCAGAATTAAAAATACGTACTTATGATTCTGGTGTTTTGGTATTCCGCGCACGGTCCAATTTTCGTAGGACGCTACTAGGGGAAGGGATAGTAATATTGCCAGAGAATCTCTTATATAGTAGGATAGGAAGTATACTAAATAATTATATTTCCCAATTCCCAATAAAGGATAACGTTAATGGGATTTAAACTTATAATCTATTAAATTTAAAGTTAGTATATATTTACATACGCCACCTATACGCCTTTAGTGGTTACCTTTCACCTAAAATTATTTTATTTATATATTTTATACCCTTTAGTATTATACAATATATATTTTATATACTTTCCCTCGTATAACTATAAGAGAATACTTAAAATCTTATAAGCTGCCTAGCCCTTTACGCACTCTAATACCTTAAGTATTTATAAAGTAGTGTGGGAGGGTACGACCTCTCTTAGATGGAAAGTTAGGGTGCTGTCTATCTATCTGTCAGTCAGTCAGTTAGTCGGTCGATTAGTTGGTTAGTTGGTTAGTTATAATTAATTATTAGAAAGCAGTTAGTAAGAAGAAAAGAAAAGAAAATATTCCGGTAGGTTTGTAATATTTAAAAAGGGAAGCCGAAGGCTCCATAAATACGGGAGAATGCCAAGACACTAGGTTGGGACATTTTACCCCACTATAGTAGTACTCGTACGATCCCATGGAATACAACGTTAAGAACCTAAAAATACTCTCTCTAGCTTATTGCTTACTCTAGGTGTTAAGAGAACTTTAATTATAAGCTGTAAGAGTTATAGAAATTTTATATACTAAAGAGGCTAATTCTACTATTAAATAGCTGTTATACGGCTATTAAGCGGAATTGGATTCTCGTTAATATAGTTATTAAACTTATCTAGACTCTATAGACGAGTATATTTTAAATAATGCTAAAGATAAGCCTTATAGAAGGCTAAGAGGTTTTCTTAGTTGCGTATAATATAGTTAAACCTAAAAGTAAGAGCTTGCTAACTTATGGCTGTAAATAGCGCCCTCTGTCTCCTCCGTAGCCTCCTCTATAGCCTCTTCACCTTATCCTCGTTGATCAACACCGCGCCAAGACTGGTGATAGAATCTTTCTCATAGCACGCGCGCTGTCATACTGGTTCCCAATCGGCTTTGGTGGCGGCCAGGAGCTTGGTGGATAAGGAAGACGCTTATAGAGCGATCCTCTGCTACAACACCAATAAATGGATCACCAGTCTTGGCAAGCACACAAGCTTTACAAGCTTAGCAAGCAAGCAAGCCGGGGGGTTAATGCTTGCTTAGCTTGCTTGTTAGCAAGTCTGCTGACACGTCAATATATACCACCACTGGCTACGTTAAGAAGTACGTGACGATTGAATTAAGATCAACTGGACGCCTATTACAGCAATGGTAGCAGACGGCTTAACAAAGGCTCTACCAAGGCAGAAGTATGAGACATTTGTCCACCAATTGAATTTGGTTAATATTAAGGAAAGGATCTAAATTAACAAAGGTAAACGAGGAAGAAGATATGGGGTATATTCGACTTAACACTATGCCAAGACCCGCGATGCAGCTTTGACCTATGGGGGCTTAAAGCTAGGGGGGTGTGTCAATCGTGACGGCTACTGATAGATATCTGCTTCAGCTCAGCTTCAGTTTAGTTTCGGTTTAGTTTCAATACTCTCCAGGGACCCCTGTAGGGGTACCACCTCTTGTATAAATAGTCTCTTTTCTTCATAGATCAATCGACAGAGTCTTCATTCTTTTCCTACAAACGGTGCACGGACTACCGATCGACAAGAGGACAGCTTAATATACACAGCTTTTGACGCCCGATTGATCGTCTCCCTCTTTCGTGAGTCTCATCGAAGCCCATAATACACCTAATGTTCGATTGAACGTCTTCTTTTTAGTGTTAAGCCTCGCGCCTCACCGAAGTCAGGGTGGTAGTTTAGTCGAGCAGCGCGAGCCGTTTGCAGTGTTAAGGTGTCCTAACGGAGGGTATAGTATGCGATATTAAATATAGAGGGGGTACTTTTCTATTTCAAAACACCTTTAAAGAAAACTTCTCTTAATAAGATAACAACTTCACAATTAACCTAATTCACCACCGTCTTTTTAATTTCCAGCTTTAACGTCCGGCGCCACAAGGAAACAGCCTTATCGATTAGAATGCGGGAAAGTTCCCTCCCGACGTACAGTAACATCCACATCACCACCAATCTTTCCACCCTCAGCCTCCCCAAAAACCCGGAAAAATTCTCCCCAATAATTGCTCTCTCGCCCAATTACCATGTCTTTACCAGGAGAAACCCCGGCTCCAGCCATATCTAGCAACTCAACCACACAAACAGCTCCCACGCCCGACTTCTCAGCCTTACCTCAAACCGCCCTCCACCAGCTCTCGTCCCTGGCGCAAAAATCCTCCGCCGGCTACAACAAGCTCTCCGCCTCAGCACAATCCAAGTTCCATGAAGCGCAAGACAAGATCCGCGCAGTAGAGTACAGCAAGCTCCCCGCAGAAGCCCAAGCCAAGCTCCATTCAGCACAAGACCGCATCCGCGCAGTCGACCTCAAGAGCCTCCCCGTCTCAGCGCAATCCAAATTCCAAGAAGCGCAAGAGAAGATCCGCGCAGTGGAGTACAGCAAGCTCCCCGCCGAGGCGCAGGCCAAGTTCCATGAGGCGCAGGGCCGCATCCTGGCAGTCGACTACAAGAGCCTCCCTGCGGACGTGGTGGACTGGATCAAGGCGCACCCGTACCAGACGGCGTTCCATATTGTCGGCGGGGTGGTGTTTTTCGCGCCGGGGTTGGTGGCTGGGCCGGTGCTGGGGCTGTTGGGGTGGACGAGTGTTGGGCCGCGTGCTGGTGGGTGTTTCTCTCTTATATGTCTGAGACATTCGTGCATCTCTGGTCATGTGTATATGCTTCGTCTCGTCCCGTCCCGTCTCGTCTTGCTTCGCCTCGCCCTATCTTTTCTCAGTTCCGTTCTGCGCGTACACCACCGCCCCTGTTCCTCCCCCCAATCCCCCATCCCCAAACACACCCATACCCCTAGTAGCACTACTCCTCGTCATCCGTACCTGCGGCCTAGCCACTTCCCCCTCACGTTGCTTGCCTAATACATTATATCCCGCTTACCTTGCGGACTCTCCAACTAATTTCCGCAGCCTCCTTCGCATCCTTCATCCAAGCAACCTTCGGCACGGGCGCAGCCGGCGGCGTTTTTGCAACGCTGCAGAGCGCCGCCATGGGCGGGTACGGCGTCACGGCTGTAGCGACGGGCGTGAGGGTCGGGACGGTGGCGTCGTGGCTTTTGGGTAGGAAGCGGAAGGAGGGTGAGAGGGCGGAAGATGGGGAGGCGGGGGATGGGAGGGCGGAAGATGGGGACGAGGGGAGTGAGAAGGCGGAGGGTGAGAAGGTAGAGCAGGTGAAGGTAGAGGGTGGGAAGGTGGAGGGTGAGAGGGTGGAGAATGAGGAAATGAGAAATAAGACGATTGAAGGTACGAAGATGGAGAATAAGGAAGTGGAAGACAAGAAAGTAGGGGATGAGAATGTGGAGGATAAGGATGAAAGCGAGCCGCTGGAGGAGAGCAAGTTATAAATGATTTGCATGAGAGTGGGGGGTGGGAGATTGATATGATTTGTTTCGAAGTGGTACGACTGCATGGGTAGGGGTTTAGGTATTAATGGTGGTCATTGAACTAGAGATGGGTTCGATGCTCATAAGTGCACGGAATATTGGACTAGTTTTGGCATAGAGGTGCTAGCATCAAGGGAAAAGGCGCTGATAGACCTCAAGTCTATTTTGGAATATAAACTCTTATTCAAGACAAGAACTAAAACCCCCTGCTGGCCAGCTTTTATTTAAGGTAGTCACATTACTACAAAAGGATCCTTTGGAGAACTATCGATTCTCCTGAAACCACTATACTAATTCCAGGGGGCCTAAATCAACCAATGAAAATTGCTCTAGCTATTGACCCAAGACGTAGAACTGTCTCCGACTTACATGGTCGCTCTAGCAGGCGTACCCCATTAACATCCAACGCTGCCGCTTCCTCGTCACCCTTAGGTTTTATTAGTTTGATTGTAACATCCGCACCCTTCGCGTATATGTGAAGCCCAATAACATAAACAGCATTCCAAGGATTAATCTTTTCCTTGGTTAGAGGAGGATTAGTAGCAGGCTGAGGCGCAGCGTCGGCTTCCTTAAGAGAAGCCCGCCATCTAGGTCTGCGCCGACCTTAGGTGGGTACGGATAGCTCGCAGCGGCGCTGGGTTTAGAAGCAGCTGGCGTAGTCTTCTTCTTGTGTTTTCCGATCTTGGTCTCGGCCTTACCCTCTTCTTCTTCCTCTTCCCCCCTGCTTTCTTCACTGTCATCCTCTTCTTCGCTTTTATCTACCCAGTCCCCTTCGCCGCCTCCTTTCTTCCCTCCCTCCCCTCCTTCCCCTAACGACCCCCCTCCCTCCTTTACCACTTTAGACACTTTTTCCTCGTCCCCTTTCCCCCTAGCCTTCTTCTTCCCCTTATGCTCCCCCTTCTTCGCCTTCTTCTCCCCCTTCTCCGTCTCCGCCTTCTTTCCCTCCTCCGCCCCCTTCTCCTGCTCAGTCAACTCCACCACCCTTCGCATTCGCGATATTATAATTTATTCTAATCTGCCTTAGCTTCTGCGAATTCCTTTCTGCCCACTCTTAACCATATCCTGGACCTGCGGCTTAGAGGGATTCCTGGCCGCCGCAATCTTTGGTAGCACCTCGTAGCAGCCCGGCTTGAGATCGACCTCGGCGCTGGTGGAGCGGTTGCCGAACCAGGCTCCGCACGCCCGCACGATGTGGTCGCCGGCTTCGGCCCCCGCTTCTTAGAGCAGGAAGTGCACGTCGAAAGTATACTGGCCCTCGAGGCCTTTGAAGTAGCGCTCGTCGATCTGCGGGGCGGCATTAGCAATTTGAATACTCCCGGAGTTGGTTGGGTGGGTAGGGGTTAAGGGGAGGAGGGGAAGGGACGAACCTGCGAAAACACGAACACGGTCGGGCCGGCCTTCTTGATCTCGACCTGGAACTTGGTGTTCAGGTAGCCGGTGACCCAGGACACGTTAACGCTGTTCCACTGCTGCACGACGGTCCACTCGTGGTCGAAGAGGCGCGTGCGGTCCAGGATGTCGAACTTGCTGCGCAGGCCGTCGTACAACATCCAGAACTCGCCGTCGTCGCCGAACCGGCAGCTGAGTTTCTTCATCCAGTACGGCGTCCATTCCTTCGAGCCGTCGCTCCAGAGCCCGTTCCATTCGCCGATGCCGTTCCCGGCTCGCCTACCCCAGGGTTTCTGAAGTGGTGTGAGCTGAGATGTGCTGGAAACTTGGGATCGGGTTGTCGTGGAATGCTGGGATGCTTACCTGATCAGCACCAACCTAACCATGTTGCCCTGTTCATCCTCCTCTTTCACGGCTCTGGAGTATGCGTGATTGAGGGCGAGATCTCTCAGGGCGAGATCTCTTCTAGCTTCAGAATCGGATCCAAGCGACGGTGACGACGCTATAGCCGAGTGTTAGCCTGTGAGGAGGCTTGTTTGCGAGAAGGGAGGTGGAGACACGATATTCTGTAAAGATTTTAGTGACGTAGAACCGATCCGCACCAAGACTGGTGGGTTTTAGTTGCCGCTGTTGCCGGGCTTACAGCTCGGCGTGGTCCGAAAAAAGCTCGGCGTGGTCCAAAAGTTCAACGTGGTCCGAACTTCAAATTCAACCTTGGACCACGCTCAGCTTCGGACCACGCTTAGCCCCCGCATATGCAATACACATGCAATTTAAATAAAATAGAAAATGTAAAGTTGTTCGTCCATAAATTATAAATATTATAGTATGCGATTAGGGCATATACTATACATATACCCCGATATAGCTATATAAGGTAATGGTAGTTAGTTATTAAAACATGGCCTATATATACGCGTAGTATATCTATAATAACAGTTACACCACGACTTCTTCTCTATAACATTATAGCGTATGCCACGAGTATATATAGCGTAATATAGGCATAGGCCTTATATATACTAATAAAAAGACTAGGGCGAACTTTTAAAAATATATTTAATAATCGCATACGCTGCGTATATGCTTACTATAAGCAATTTAATAATTGCGGATTTTAATAACCTATAGGTAGCCTCCACTACTAACCCATCTCCCTTTAGCCATTACTATAGTAAGCATATACTTTATATATGCGTATATATATTTACAAAGCCTTATAGGCCTAATTCTAAATTTAAATCCCAATTAGGTAATACCTGGTAAGTTATATAGTTGCATATACACGGTATATGCTTATAATAACTATAGCGCGCGCCGCAGCAGCTCTTATTAGGGGAAGATATAAGTATATATAGAATTATATATCTAGTGTATATACTAACTATATATAGCCCTAGCTATCACGGTCTAAGACAACACGAGTATATATAGCTTTATATACTATATAGGTATATACTAAGCGTATACTAGACCCACCTAATACCGCCTCTATACTCTTCTTAGTAAATACTATGGTATATATTGCTTATCCATACCCTATATGTAGCATATGCTGAGCTAAAGTTTAGGTGCAATATTGCAGTTAACAATACGTAGATGTGTAGCTGTATCTTTACCACTTAACTAAGTATATATTTTGTATATACGCAGCATCTACGGCTCTACTAATATGGCTATAGTATCGCTGGCATGTCCGCAATAAGCATAGCGGTACTTATATGTACTACTGTGTTAATATAGTAGCCCAGTATATATTTACTATATATAGTAACCAACCCAACCACTAATAATACGCCGGTTAGAGAGCTAATCGCGGGTAAGAAGTATATACTATATATATATAGCGTATATATAAGGCTAATGCATTATAGCGCCCTAAAACTGTTCGTTCTCTCTAGTACTTAGCGGGATACTAGATACCTATATAAGCCTGGGTATATCTATACCTATATATCGCATATACGTCGCTAATAGTATATATAGTTGTGGCCCTTTAGGGTCTAGGATCTCAGAGTATATAGATACCTATATACTCTTTATATATACCCACTCTATGCTATATATATGCTGAGCCTAAGTTAATTAAATATAGTGCCTAGGACCAGGGGTTTGCCTCCTAATTTAGTAGGTAATTCCATTGCGAGGTAAAAGCACTAGTGTCGCTTCTATATATACGCACTATACCCTAATATATATATCTATCTATCTATATACTTATTCCCCCTAAGTTTAATTTCAGACGCAAAGGTACTTATAGGCCTAAGGGTAGCGTGTGTAAGGAATAAGTACGGCTACTACTAGGGCTACTACCTAATTCCGAAACTAACGCTTAACTTTATATTTAGGAGACTAGGAAAGTCTAATTTAGCGTATCCCCTATATATATATTACTAAAACTACTACTTAGTTATATTACTAGCTTATACGCGTATACACTATATATATATAAACCCCTAATGTCTTCTACTAACCATAGGTTAACACGCGCTTATGCTAAGCGTATACTAACTTAAGGGAAATAGCGTGTTGGCCCTACCACTCCCTCCACCAGCTTAAAGTGTAAGGTTAGTATTTTATCTATATATATTTAGTATACGCTAACTATATACGTAGCGCGGCCCGACCCCCTTAGGTAACTATAAGGAATCCCCCTTACCATCCGCACGCCGCTAAAGTGGTAGGTTTACTTTATATATGCCCTATATATATATTACTAATATTTAGTATAGGGGGCAGAAAAACAACTGGCCGCCGCTATAGTAGTAGTAAGAGCTCTGGTAAGTTCTGTTTATTCTACTATATATATTATACTTATGCTCTATATAAGCCTCTCCTATTATAGGTGGAGCCTGTTGCTTGTCCTACCTTACTAGTTAAGTCCTAGCATATGCTGGGCCTGCACACTATATACGCAGTATGCAGTATGTATTATTAGAGTTTCGGTAGAGTTTGCTAGGTGGTTAGGCTAGGCATATACCTAATATAGGGCGCGGGGGCTATAGGCCCATATTAATCAATTCTTTATTTATAGTAATGGAACTCTATAATACTTGCTCTTTGTATACCATATATATACGCCCTATATACTAACACTATACTCCTATACCTACTTCTTAAGCTCTGCTAGTTCCTTTGCTTTATTATATATATCTTTAGCCTGTTTTAATTTACTAATTCGTCGCTCTATATTTTATATATATAGTGTATATACCTCCTTTTCTATCTCCTCTGTAGATAGGTTAGACCTATGCCTCTTACCTATAGTCCAAGGCGTTTAACTTTAAGATGGTAGAGGCAGCATCTGCGCTACATATACTATAGATATGCGCGACGTATCTAATACTAATACTATATTATTATCTGATATACTTATCTGCGACATAGTCTGCCCACTAAATATAGTAGATAATTCTACACTAGGTATATACTGTAGATTTAGCTTAGGGGTATTAAATAGGTTCTAAGAATTTTAAAGAAGATTTAGTCTAGGATTTCTAGCTTATTACTTAGCTACTTTCCGCTATTTCTAAGCTGCTTAAGCTTAGCATCTACTTTGTATCTATAGCATATATATATACATTGTTTCTATAGCTGTACTGCTATCCGCTTTAAGTTGTAATAATTTCTCTATATATTATCTATTCCCGTCTCTTTATATAGCTCTTATAGATCAAATATCTCTTATATATAGAGTTTAAGTCTATACTAAAGCATTAGAATATGTAGCGTATATATAGAGCATATATATTACCAAAGTACTATAGTAAGTACGTATAATTTTTAACCAGTAAAGTTATTGTCTTAAAAGTGACTACTTTTACTAATTCTAGTATGCTTCCGTGTATATGCCCACTACTTATAAGGGACCTTTAACTTTTCCTTTATAAGCCTAGCTAGTATCCATGTTTTCTTCTTATTATTTATCTAAGACATAAGCTCCGGATATAGTGTGCATATACTTTATATACGCGCTATAAGTTTCTACTCTATCTTCGCTTTCTATATCTGCTCTATAATATATCTTGCTTTATAAGTTGGAAAGCACTTTATGAAGTTTCGTTTTATATATACTAGGCAGAATATAAGTATATATTAAAGGTGTTCGTCCTATTTATATAATAGGTTAATTAAATATAGGTAATCTCTAAAACCTATATACCGTTAGTATATGCTAGGTATATATAACGCGTATATATTCTGTATATATACCACCAGCTTGTTTCTTATATATATTAACTATAGCCATACGAAGTCCAGTTCCGTAAATATATGTAAATAATATAGATAATTGGTGTCACGGGACACCCCCGTGATACCTTACACACATCCACCTGTTTCCACTAACTGAACAACCGAAGACCGACCACGAGATGGCAATCTGACAGCAATCTGCCGTATTCCGCCGCAATCTGCCGTCTCTACTGTCGGAGTTGCCAACTAGCAACTTTAAGGACCTCTAACTGCCGAATTCTGCTAAGTTCTACCAGAACCGCCACCTAAGCTCTACCCTGCCCGTGTGTAGTACAGTACCCGTTAACCTAGTAACTAAGCGAACATTATATACCCTTTTCCCCCTGTTTCCTACTTTCCTTTCCTTATATAACGTCTTAACTTTATTATACAGTTTATATACATAGCTTAATAATATCTACTTCGCTATATATTATCATCGCTTATACTTACTCCGTAATACTACGTTGCGTTAACCCTATATACCACCCTCTGAAATGCAGAACGACCCTAAAGCCCCCATAACAGCCGTTGGCATTATATCCGCACTCTAAAAGCAATTAGCAGAAATACAGAAGTCCTTTATAGACGCCCTTACACAGAACTAAGCCACTTTAACTTAATAATAAGCCGAATAAGAAGCACAACACTAGCAATTAATTAAAGACCTCCAAGAAGAAATCCGCACCCTTAAGATGCCTATATTAGGGCCCTAAGACCGAATACTATCTCTAGAGATAAATACACGGAACAAGAGCCCTAAACCTATAGTAGTTACTTACCCCAAACCAACTACTATACTGTAACAATCTGAACGACTACTAGACCCTCTAATATTTACTAGTAAATAATAAGAACTCTAATTATTTCTAAGCCGGCTTAAAAATAAGCTAACTGGTAACGCTAACCGCTACCTAACTAAAGCTAACTAACTCTGCTACGCCCTAAGTTAATTAGAAGGAGACGTAGCTGACCTTATTAAACCTCTTTAACCAAACTCAGTACTAAGCCTAATTATACTTCTTAAAGCTATATATGGTAACCCAAACCGCCAAGCTACTGCTTAGAGAAAGATAAACTATATAACTTAAGGAATAAAAAGCTTCCTAGTATACTTCTCTAAATTCAACTGTTACGTAAAAGAAATAGGCTAGAACGACTCCGCACTAATTAACAGCCTTATTAAATCCCTAAGCCCCAAACTGAAAACCTCCCTAATAGGTGTAGACCTACTAGGAGCTCTTAACGCCTACGCAAACGTTATTAATAAATAATACAATGATATACTACGCCTGACACTAAAGTCTGCTCTTTAATATAATATAATAAACCTATAAACGTTTACTAAGTTATTATCTCAGCCTAAGCACCCCAACGCCATGGATATTAACACTAGAACCCTAGGATACGCCCTACTAGGGTCCTCTAAATAAAAACAACGCACTAAGCTAGGCCTCTATTTTAAGTGTGGAAGTAGTTCCTACCTCTCCAACTACTACTCCGTCCCTATACCCCAACGCGAATTACAAATGGCTAACACTAGCAGCCGTTTACCATATTAATCCTCTAGTTACTGTCCCTAATCTCTACCTAGTTCCAGCCCCGCATTTAGTAAGCACTACTTATAAGGACGAAGCTATAACCGACACGCTATAAGAACTCCACCCTAATTACCTCTAAAAGGAAGATCCTGGAGCTAAGTCGCTCTCTAGGACAGCGCTACCTTAGGATCTTGTTAAATGCTTTAGATATTATAAACTCTAACTCTTGGGATTACAGCATAACCGTTAACTGTTGTCTTTAGTAGAATAATTAATAGGTTAATACTTGAGTCCTAATTAATACAGGAGCCAGTAGCACAGGATTTATTAACAAGATCTTTATATAAGATAATGGTTTTACTCTAACCCCCCTTAACCAGCATATTAATGTATTTGGATTTAATAGCAAACGCACTATCTTAGGCTGTATTACCTATATAGTATTCCTAAGACTCCAATACCTGAACCATAAAGAACTGATTAAGCTTTTTGTTACTACTCTAGGTTACTTAGTAATACTTAGACAACCTTAAATAAAGCTATATAAGGTAACCATTAATTGGGATAATCTTAAGCTTCTATTTACCGCCTCCTATTGTAAGTAGAAGTGCCTTATAACTTACTACTTAAACCCTAAACCGAAATCTAAAAAATCCACTAGGATCCATTAGTCTAAAATTTCTACTAATATCTACCCCGCACCTAAAAAGTCTACCTAATTCCACTAAGAACCTAAAAATTACACTAAACCATATAAACTGACCCTAACTACTATATTACCCCGAACCAAGTAGAAGCCTAAACTTAAGCTTAATATATAAAAGTACCAGAAGAACTGGTATTCTACTATAAAAAGAATACTTAAAGAACCTAAACCTAAATCCAATACTAACTCTATACCTAATACTAAACCTAAAGTTAAATAAGAAATAGTAAATAATTAAAAGGAAGTTGCTAGCTGGCAACTCGCCCCCCTTTCTATGGATATTTGTATAATTGGAGCTACCCTATTAGCATAACTCGCCAGGAAACCTAAACATACAATCTTCGCTGTTATAATGGCCGATATTAAAAAGGCCCTAGCACTAAAGAAGCACACTAACCCTACCACAAAAGTACTAGTATGCTATTATAAATATCTGGAAGTATTTTCATAAAAGAAAGCCAATAAGTTAGCGGAGCACTAACTATACAACCACAAGATCGTACTCAAAGAAGGAAAACAACCAGGATTTGGACCCTTATACGGAATGTCCTAAAACAAACTCCAAGTATTGCGGAAGTACTTAGACGAACACCTAAGTAAAGGATTTATCAGAGTAAGCTCTTCGCCTATAGCTATACCTATAATCTTTGTTAAGAAACCTGGCGGCGGTCTATGCTTCTATATAGACTACCAAGCTTTTAACGCTATTACCATTAAGAATTGGTACCCGCTTCCGTTAATTTAAGAAACACTAAACTGATTAAGTAAGGCTTGCTACTATACAAAACTCGACCTTATCTACGCATTTAACCGCCTCTATATCACAAAAGGAGATAAATGGCTTATAGCATTCCGTACTAGATACGGACTATTTAAATACTTAGTAACGCTGTTTGGCCTCACAAATGCCCCAAGTTTATTCTAATACTTTATAAATAATACCTTACGACCTTACCTGGACGTTTTCTGTACTGCTTATATTAACGACATCCTAGTATATAGTAATAACCTAGCTAAATATAAGAAACACGTTGACCTTGTTTTAGAAGCCCTACGTAGAGCTAAACTATAATTAGATGTAGATAAATACAAGTTCCATAAAACGGAAGTTCTATACCTTGGACTTATTATCTCTATAGACGGCATATAAATGGACCTAAAGAAGATTAAAGTAATTATAAACTAGCAAGAACCCAAGAACGTTAAGAATATAAGAGCCTTTATAGGATTTGCTAATTTCTATTAACGGTTTATTAATAACTTCTCCGCCCTAGTTTTACCTCTTATGGCTCTAACCTAAAAGGACAAAGCCTTTATCTTTAACAAGGAATACAAGAAGGCCTTTACCTATCTAAAAGTTATGTTCACTACCGCACCTATACTCCAACACTTTGACCCGAACTAAAAAAGTGTTATAGAAGCTGACTTATCTAACTACGTCACTAGAGGCATTCTGTCTCAGTATAACAAAGAAGGGGTACTACACCCCATAGTATACTTCTTAAAACGACTAAGTCCAGCTAAATGTAACTACAAGATCTACAATAAAGAATTGTTAGCCATTATTAGATGTTTCAAACAATGGCGACCTAAACTGGAAGGCGCTGGATTTCCAATTAAGGTCCTTAGCGACTATAAGAATCTATAGTACTTTATAACCATAAAATAGCTAAGTTATTGTCAAGCCCGCTGGTTAGAATATCTATTTTAATTCTAATTCTCAATCATGTACCGCCCAGGCGTTTAAGGTCAAAAACCTAATACCCTAACTTAATATTCACAAGACATAATAGTACAGGAAGAAGTGCGCGCCTACCGTAAACAAACCCTACTTTGTCCCAAATTATTTAATCCCCTAGCTAAAGACCTTACGGTACACGTCCTTAAAATGACTAATTAATTAATTAAACAGATTATAATTAATAAATACCTGAATAATAAGTTTATCTAAGAGACACTTAAGCTAATTTAAGATAGCGTTAGACGCTCTAAAAAGATCTCTCTAAGTAAATATAAAGTTCGCGGAGACCGCTTATACTACTAGAACCGCCTAGTTGTCCCTAATTATAATAAACTTAAGCTCAAGCTTCTTGAACACGTATACAACCTACCAGTAGCCAGCCACCCAGGCCGAGGAAAAACCCTGGAGCTACTCTAACAGGAGTAATACTAGCCAAATATGCATAACATGACATAAAGGTACGTCTCTAGCTACCATACCTGCTAACGAGCTAAAGCTTTATATAAGACATATAACGGCTTTCTAAAGCCACTGCCTGTTCCGGACCAAAGATGGAAGGATATCTTAATTAACTTTGTTATTAATCTCCCTAAAAGTAAAGGCTGCACGAATATTATGGTAGTTATAGACTAACTATCTAAGATAAGACACTTAATCGCCTGCCCTAATATGTTAGCACCTGCTGTTGCCTAACTGTTCCTAAATTATGTATGGAAACTCTATAGACTCCCTAAAACAATTGTCTCTAATAGAGGCCGCCAGTTTATCTTAGCGTTTTAGAAAGAACTAACTACCTAACTCTGCATTAAAGCACTATTGTCTACAGCATATTACCTAGAAACGGATGGTTAAACGGAACATGTAAATGCTATAATGGAATAGTATATTTGGATATATACGTCGTATCTACAGGACGACTGGATGGACTGGCTTGCATTTGCTAAGTTTACTATAAATAACTCTATCTTAGAAACTATAAAGGTCTCCCCATTCCTGGCTAATTACGGCCAGCACCTATAAATGGGTTTTGAACCCTTTAGTAATGTTCCTTGTCTAGCTTATTAGGCCTTATAAGTTGCAAAAGCAAACAAATTTATAAAGAAGATGGAAGAACTATAGAAGTTCCTTACTAACAAAATAACATGGGCCCAGTCTGTCTATAAAGCCGTAGCAAATAAGAACCAAACCCTAGCACTAGCTTACCAAATTAGTGACTTTATCTGGCTAGACGCAAGAAATCTAAACATAAAACGACCTACTAAGAAACTTAATTGGAAGAACGCTGGCCCTTATAAGGTTAAAAAAGTTGTCTCTCCTTATACCTACTGACTGAAGCTCCCTAATACGGTTAAAATCCACCCTATATTCTATACGTCAGTCCTCCGCCCTGCCGCCCCTATATTAGACGCCCTGCCTAGATAGATCCAAGACCCTCCCCCACCAGTTAAAGTAGATGGTAAGGATAAGTACCTTGTTAAAAGAGTTAATAATATTAAGTATAACAAACGGAAACGTAAATATATATACCTTACAAAATGGAGAGGTTTTACTGAACCCTTATAGGAACCTGCCAACTCTATAGGGCTTATATAAGCCGCAGAAGACTTTCACAAACTCCACCTAAAACTACCATAGCCCCATCTTATAGATGCTTGAGTTTAAAGGGGGGTACTATTACGGGACACCCCTATAACACCTTATACACGTCCACCTGTTTCTACTAACTGAACAACCGAAAACCGACCACGAGACGGTAATCTAACAGCAATCTGCCGTATTTCGCCACAATCTGCCGTCTCTACTATTGGAGTTGCCAACTGGCAACTTCAAGGACCTTTAACTGCCGAATTCTGCTAAGTTCTACTAGAACCGCCACCTAAGCTCTACCCTACCCGTGTATAGCATAGTACCCGTTAACCTAGCAACTAAGCGAATGTTATATACCCTTTTCCCCCTATTTCCTACTTTCCTTTCCTTACGTAACGTCTTGACTTTATTACACAGTTTATGTACATAGCTTAATAATATCTACTTCGCTATATATTATCATCGCTTGTGCTTACTCCGTGACAATTGGGCAGTATTACCTAAAACCTTAAATACCAGCTTAAATATTTTTGTATATGTAATACGTATTTCTAGATTAAGAAAGGCATATACCTACACCTTAATTCCTGTTATAAATATTAGCCCACGCCTAGCATATACTTAGTATAGGGCGTATATATATTTCGAATTCTTATCCTATCCCGCAATTAAGAATAGATTTGTTTTACCTTATACCATTTTAAATAATAGGTCCATTTCAATATATATTATGTATTGGAATGCCTTAGCTTGCGCGTATATATAACATATAATAAGGAAATACTTATTATTAAAGTTATAAATTACTTAAATCTATTGCTCAGTGTTCTCTTTATATTAGTTTATAGAGAATTCGCGTACTATACCTACTTCGCTTAGGCTCTATATATATATAGCGTATATCTAACCTATACTTACCTATATATATAGTCCCCTCTGGGAATTATAGCAACTTCTCCTTTTAAATTAAAGCAGTAATTTAATCCTTAATATTAAGACTACTATATACTGTACGTAGTGTCTATGTCCCATACTTCCTGTATAAAGTATAATATTCCAATAATAGGATAAATCGACCTATACTATAGTAAGTAATTTTATTTGCATATACTATACATATACTATACATATATGGGGCATATATATAGTAAGGCTTAGGACTTCTATCTGCCTTATTACTTTAACCACGTTATTAGCAAGGTCAATTGGTAGCTTTATTGGGTATAGTAGATGATATATATAAGAATTCCGCGTAATAAGGCAAATGTAAGGATACCGTGCTATATTAATAGGAATATAGCAATCTAGCTATATACTATATATTTGGCTTACTACTCTACCTTAGCCTTATAGGTAGTTAAACCCTATATAGGGTTAATATATACCTAGTATATATAACATATAATATTACATACTATAATATTTTCGCTTTAATATTAAATGTCTAATATAGGTATATTCTTGTTTTAGTTCTTAAATTTCATGTTTTATAAGTAGACAAAGGTATTAAATATCTACTTAGGCAGTTATTAATGATAAAGGCCAGGCAGTATGCCATAGTTTAGTATTACTGCTGCTAGAATAACCGATAAACTTAATCTGTATATAATAAGCATATATTGCGTATACGCTGGCTATACGTGTACTCCATGCCAAAAAAACATTATTAGTCTGCTTTTACTATATACACATTCTTATATCCTAGGGTAGATATACTACCGCCATAATTATAGAATACTGTGGTAGTAGCTGTATATTATAAGTATATATTTAATATATATAAACGATGCTTACTTCTCTATACTTTGCTTAAGCTTTTTATTAATCTCTACCGCCTAGTGTAGACGACTGCTACGCTTTTAGAGGTTATTAATTAATTTAAGCTTAACCCTATTATATATGGGGTATATACGGAGGATATTCTTATAGGCGTGCTCGCAGTGTCTAATACCGCTATATTTAAACGCTTAATAAAATGCTTTTCTACTCTCCCTATTGTTTTCTCTAAGAAGCTATAGTTGTGTAATTTTAGGGTTACTAGTTTTATAGAATAAGAATTAAATCTACTAGAGGTATAAATATAGTATATACCTAGCATATATATCGCTTACCTTTAATATATACTACTTAATAACCTTATACACTATTTCTTTATCTGCATTTATAGATAGTAAAGGTGTTACTTTATAGATAAAGTATACAATTCCTTCTTTTCTAGTTGCCGGATATTCTGGCATTATAATATAGTCTACTGCCTTTTAGACAACAATTTAATGCCTACTATAAGAGCTAATAAGTGCTCTATAGTCTTAAAGTATGCTCTAGCTATCCTAAGCATATGCATAGCCTATATATAGCCTATATATAGAGCGGTATAGAGTCTTACCTTAGAGAGACCTATATAAAATAGAAGCCGCTATTATATACTATCTTAACCCTTAACCTTCTTATCCTCCTTATCTTTAATACTCTCCCTACTAATTATATTATCTTTAGAACCATTATCTTTATGTTTAATATTAGGTGCGATCTAGGGTATCTATGTATACTTAGTATATACATAGCATATAGTTATAGATACTAACTAGTAGGCCGTTTAACCACCCTACTATACTCTTGTTTGCTTTAGTGTAGTTTTTACTTATTATTAGTATAGTAAGGGACGTATAAATACGCGTGTATATATATATATCTCTATATATATGTCTCTGTGTGTATGCGTAGCATATGCTCTAGATATTTTGGTTTGTGTGGTTGCTTAAGTTAAATATGGCTACCAATGCGCGTTCTGTATGGGTAAAAGTTGAGTACCGCCGACCTTTTGCCGGCGCTCTATCGGCGACCACGCTCAACTTTCGCCGACCTATATCGGCGACCACGTTCAACTTTCTCCGGACCACGCTCAGCTGTACCCCGGCTGTTGCCGCTGCTGCGGCTTGGGCATGCCCGTGGAGTCTGGTGACTTTTTCCGCTTCTCCAACAGGTGACCGCCATCACTGGTCTCTAGGCAAACTTACATGTTGTAAACTCTCCTCTAGCTGCGATTCGGGGTCGAGAGTATTTATATGATTTTCAAACCTCCCCAACTCGCGTAGGTGGAACTTTCGCTGAAGCGTTAGAGAATCGCTATGTTTTCCTTGTATAGCCACTACAGTGATAGACAGTGCAGATGCGGCAGAGGATATAAGTTTCTAAGACGGCGGGTGCTAGTAGCACGGAGAGTGCTGTCTGGAAACTCGTTGTGCGGTCCTTAGCTAGACGTTCCGCCACGTTCGCTCACTCGGCCGGCAGTAAGACTTTAACTGTTGCCGTCTGGATGTTAGACGGAGGGATATAAGGGACCTGCTAGTGGTGGCTAGCCTGCCCTTTAATGCCCTCTACTAGTACGCGCTGTTGCTGATGCCCTCCCTCTACTTCCTTTAGTTCTATTGTCCGCACATTGCCTAGCGGTTGTCGTAGGCGGTCATGGTTTATGTCTAGCCTTTGAGCTTTGCCATCGGAGGCCTAGAGAGTCGTATGAATTTAATAGCCGTCTAGTCCGGTATTAACTCTAACCGCTATGTTCGGAAGAGCACCCTTTCAGTCGTAGTCGTAGTTAGGTTAAGAAGAACCTGTGCTAGATATTTAAAACCCTTATCCCTTAACCCGCCGGATTGCGTCCTACGGTTATTAATAAGAATAAGCCAATCAGATCAACCAAATTAAATCGTCGTAATCAGGAATACAAAGCTAGTAATATATATTAATTGCTATATAAAATTAATATAGAGGCTCAATTCTTAGAGTTAAGTTGCTCAACATAAGGTAGCTAATAGTCGTCGCTCCTGCAGAACGGTATTTAGTATATACTGCAGCCATATAAAGTTCTTGGCGCCCTTTCTGGGCGCTACTAGTCCTTACTATCGCAAGGCTTCCTAGTGGTATTTAGTAAGAGCTCCAATAGAGCTTTCCTACGCCCCTTATACTGCACTTAAGTATTTAAGCCTATCTCTATACACGCCAAGTAGCTCTTCTATTTATTCCAAAGCTTTACTAACTTATAATTCTCCATTAGATACCATACTATATCATTAATAGAGTACCGTATAGGAGATTCTTGGGTATAAGCCTTTTGCTTTTAAATTAAGCGCTTAAATAAGGCATTATAGAGGTCCCTCCTAAACTTCTTATAGCCATTATTACGACTAGCTCGGCAATTAGTAGGATGGTAGGAGGATAGTAGGTAGTAGTTGCTAAGGACTATATCTAGTAGGAAGTAAAAGAGAGGCTTCTACGTCTTTTAATATATCCTCTAAGTGTTAAAATAAGACCGTAACTAATCCGCAATATCTATGCCCCCTATATATAGATTATAGTAGAAAATAAAGGTAGGAATATGGAGTTTCTTAACTACCTTATCGCCAAAGACTTTGCGAGTCATTTGGGCGCCAGTTTGGGTAAGGGGAGGATATCTTTAGTTAGTTTCCTTTGTTAATTAACCTGCAATATATAACATAATCAGCTTAAAAAAGCTCATTTTAAGCCTTATTTTAGAAGTTATTTAGAGCATTACTTACTGTTATTAACCGTACTTATAAAAGGCACTACATTAGCGTCCTTCTAGGCGAATTTCATAACCTGGCCGTCTCCAGAAGTCGCTACATATAGTATACCCCATTATATTTAAGCTGCGTAAGTTAATTTAATATTAGTAAGTCTTTAGTTAATTTACTCCGTAAGAACTTTAACCTTCTTCCTACCTGCCGATTTATTTACTAAGATATCACCCTCCCCTCCTTCCTTTTTCTTACGCTCTATTCTAGTTATATAAACAGTTCCTACAGCTCCAATTCTAAGCTCTTAAAGTTAAGTAAGAAGCTTAACACTTATAAATAGATTATTAAGCTAAACAACGTGTTTTCCTAGAGGATAAAGGGGCTTATTTAACTCTATATTGCGCTAGGTAAGCAGATTAAGGACTACTACCTATATCTTTAAAAAGCCTTCCTTAGTAAATGTCTTATCTAAATTAACTAGGCCTGCCTTATTACCTTTTACGTACTATAGCCAATTAAGTATATAGCCCTCGTTTGCTAAGACCCATATTTTAAAGCCTTTAGGTGTTAGTTTAGTAGGTATTACGGATAGCTTAAGTACGATGTTATAACTACTTGGAGAAGAGTTGGAGGAAGCTAGTTAGTTGATATAGGCATAGTCCAGGATAGATCCGGTGGAACCATGTAATGAGGAATAGTAGCTGAGGTCATGTAATATAATCTGTATAATCTGTATAATCTGTGTAATCTGTATAGAGTATATAGAGCATACGTACCTTACGGAGCGAAGGGATTTCTTAGGAGTATGGTTATGTATTTAAAGGACTATAGTCCTTACCCAGATAGTTCTCTCTTCGTAGTAAATCTTAGAATATAATTGGAGTTAATCTGTTAGGTAACCACTCCACTAGTTATTATTATGTTGTTGATTTGTTCTTACCTATATACCTAGCCTAATAATAGGACCTACTGTAGTTCCTGCTACAAGGTTCCGTTACACATTTACTACTAAGGTTACGGTATTAAATAAGATCGAATAATATGCCACCCAAAGCACCAGTCACAATGACGTCGACGGTAGCTATAACCTTAGGGTTAGGAGATACCAGTATAGCAGACACGGATTTTTAAGTGGTTACGCAAGGTTAGTTATAGGAAATGGTTGATTGCTTATAGGATAATAGTAAGCTACTTAAAGAACGCATTAATAGAATTAGAGTAGTAAAGGTTAAGTTACCTTTAATTAAACGGTTCTTAGGGGAGAAGTTAAGGCTTAAAGGGTTTCTTACGCAGATGCATTTTAAGGTTATACAGGAAGGAGTGAAGTTAGCAACACCTACAGACTAGGTAGCGTACGTAGGACTATTCTTGTTAGGAAGAGCTCTAGAGTGGTTTAAGTCTTACCTTACAGAGATATAAGCAAATGGTGTAACGACTACTAACCTGGATATATGGTATGTGTTTACAAGTTGGAATGGATTTATAGAATGGTTAATGTAAATGTTTAGAGACCCTAAAGCAACCATAATAGTGAAACGGAAACTTTAGAACTTAGTACAACATACTTTAGTAATTAAGTATATAACGTAGTTTTAAACACTAGCCATATAGGTTAAGTGGAATAATAGGGCGCTTATAGCACAGTATAAGTAAGGACTTAAGGCTAAAGTCTAGGACGCAATTATCCTAATAGAAGATACGGATACTCTAAGAGAGTTAATAGACCAGTTAATAAAGATCGATAATAGGATCTATTAAAGGGAATAAGCTAAGAAAGGGTAAGACAGAGTTCCACAGTTGTATAAGGTGTAGAGTATGTAACGACAGATATAGAGTTAAAAACTATAGAATAGCGTAGAGCCAATGGACCTAAGTAGTACTAAAGAAACCTAAAGGTGGGAAAAGAAACTATGGAAACCTAGAGGTTAAGAATCTAGTAATTAAAGGACCTAGGAGTAGAGGCTAAACTAGGGATCTTAGTAGTAGAAGACGTTTAGGCGGACTCTATAATAAGAAAAATGGTTTAAAGATAGGGCTTATATAAATTGCGGAAAACAAGGTTATTTCGCCAGAGACTATAGAGGTGGTTAGAGTAATTATGTAGTAAAGGGAACCAGGCCAGCAGACGGCACGTACGTATAGAGGGACGATGGTGCACTATAAGGAATAAAAGAATGTTTAATTAATAGTTTTGCGTTTTGTTATAATAACGTATACTAAATTTATAAGGACGCTAAGTACGGTGTAAGCTATTGGCTATAGAAGCTATTGTTATTTAAGTTTAGAGGAACCAACGAACTAGCTCATAGATTGGATATTAAAGACGATAAATTTAATATAAATAAAGCATTTACTAATAACAAGGCAATAAAGGCAGCTTACTAGAAGCATGCAGACCTTAAAGAAGTCAAAACAGAAGTAGAAACTGAGACTATTATAGAACAAGGTTTAGTAACGGATGCTATAATACCATTGGATACGATTTCTATTGCTTTACAAGATAATAGGAGTAACGTTTAGAAGAAACTAAGTAAGCAAACGACTGCTAGTGCTAGCTTATTACTTAATAAAGGTAAAAGGCTATAGGTCCAAGATTCTTAAGACGAGATAAGGTAGGCTCCAGACTTATAAGGTACGACAAGAACAGCTCCAGAACTTACAATGGATGAAAACCGATAGGAAAGAGTAGTGACTTAGTTTAATAATAAACGAATAAGTATAGGACGCAAGTTTAAGAACTATAAGTTTAGAGAACAAATAAGAACGTTAGCAATCCTAGGTGAATATAGTGTTTAGCCTAAAGATTAAATAGTTAATACCCAGATTAAGAAGTAAGATAACTATAAAGATCTAGCTATAAGACGCAGAAAACAAGAAACTATAGATAAGTTTAGAATAGGAATTATTGCATAGCAAGAGCAAAAGCTAGATAAGAGGTTAGCTATGCTAGGTTATATAAGGGATAGAGCACCTATATAAAGAGTTACTAATAGGCTAAATGCAGGGATACCTAGGGCAAAGTGGTTAGATAAACTGGAATAAGAAGAGGATCTAGATATTCTAACTAGATTTAAAGAAAGATATACTAAAGGATGTTATAATATAGTAATAACAAGGTACTTTCTAATAGATAGACCATACACACTAAACCAGTTGTACGGAAAGTGGTATAGGCAACAACATAATGATAAATAGGAAGACTTTTATATATAGCTAGACAAAAAAGTTATCCAAGACTAACCTATTACGGAAAAACGTATAAGTTATATTAAAGGGGTATTAATTATAATGTTAAGGAATCTAGAAGAAGGATTTAGGGACTAGAAAAGTGAATAATAAATCTTAGTACCCGTAATAGAGATACCAGTGGTTAAGTTGACCAGGTATAGGTTTAAACTTAAAGATAAAGATAAACTAAGAGTTAACCTAAGTCACCTAGCATATTATATACTATTGTGGATAGCTTATATGGATGATACCTATAATATGTATAGAGCACTAAAAGATAAGAACCAGAAGTACCTAATAAGGATATATTAGGCACCCAAGGAAAGGCGGTTTAGGAATACTAAGTATATATATAGATAGCACCCAGTAGAAGTATAAGGTTAAGGGGACTTAATACTTTAACTAGGAAGATTCCTTACGGAAGAATACCTAGATAGATAATAGTGGTGGGAGTGCCTAGAGAACACTTATCTATAGTATATAGAGGAAAAGAAATGAACTAAGTATTGGCCTAAGTTGGACTAAGTATAAATAGGATCTAGCAGCCAACAGTTAGGAAAAGGGGAGGCATATAGGACTAGAGGGAACTAGTGTTAGAGCCTTAGACCCTTAAAGGAATTTAAGGATAATACCTAAATTTATAAGTTAAATGGCAAGATTAGCAGTTTAAAGTATTAGTAGATAGTGGAGCAACTAGGAACCACATATTACCAAAGGCAGTGGAAAGGATAGGGTTACTATATAGATAGAAGGAACACCCGTATCTACTTATAATAATTTTAGGAGATCAGATAGCCTATAGAGGAGGTATTATTAATCTTAAAATAGGACCTATTTAGTTAACTATTAAAGGAAGACCAGTTAGAATATCTTTTAATATCCTATTATTGGGATAGGATAAGGCGATACTAAGGATACCTTAGTTATAGGAGTATAATCTAAAGATTAATTGGGTTACAGGTTAGGTCAATATTAAGGATACTTAATGGTGTAAAGTGCGATAGTAAACCAAGTTGGTATAGTACCAAGTTGGAGTAATATACGAAGAGACTAAGTAAGGCTTAAGTTATATACCAAAGAGATACTATAAGTATGGTAAGAAGTTATGGTTACTAGAAAGTGAAAAGCTGTTAGAACATATAGTATGGGACTATAAGATAGAATTAGAAAAAGGAATAAGTCTAAAGTTCTTTCCAATCTATAAGCTTACTGAAATAGAGTTAGTAGCGCTTAAAGAGTTTATCCAGAAGAACTTACGCAAGGGATATATTAGACTATTATAGTTATTAGTAGGATATCTAGTGTTATTTATCCTAAAGAAAAACGGAAAACTTAGGATGTGTATAGACTATAGACAGTTAAACAGCATTACTAGAAAGAATAGGTATCCTTTACCCTTAATTAGCGAAATCTAAGATAGGATAGGTAATGTAAAAATCTTTATAAAGATAGATCTAAGGTGGGTGTACTATTAGATTAGGATTAAGAAAGGTAATAAATAGAAGGCAGCCTTTAGGTTAAAGGAAGGACTATATAAACTATTAGTTATATAATTTAGGCTTATAAACGCACCAGTAATGTTCCAGAAGCGAATTAATAGTGTGTTAGAAGAACACCTAGATGAGTTTATTATAGTATATTTTAATAATATTATTATTTACTTAGAGAGTGAGGAAGAACATGGGGAACATGTTAAATGGGTCTTAAAGAGACTATAGGAAGAACAGATGCTAGTAGTAATTAAGAAATATGAGTTCTTTATAAGGAAAACCGATTTTATAGGATTTATTATTAAATTAGGAAAAATTAGTATAGACCTAAAGAAAGTTAAAGCTATAGTAAGTTAGCAAGAACTAGAGAATATTACGCAATTAAGGTCGTTTCTAGGGTTTTGTAACTACTATAGGAGGTTTATGGCACAATGGTTAAAAAGTATTAAGCCATTTATAAGGTTAACAAAGAAGGAGAAACTATAGGTTTGGGGTAGTGAGTAGAAGAAGCTGTTCTAAGAACTTAAAGAGTTGTTTACCTAAGAACTAATCCTTAAGATCTATTAACCAAAGTTGGAAACGGTTGTTAAGATGGACGTATTAGACTTTGTACTAGGAGTATATTTACTATAGAAGCACTAGGACGTATAGCATCCAGTAGCGTACTATAGTCGGAAAATAATACCACTAAAGTTAAACTACGACATCTATAACAAGGAGTTGTTAGGTATAGTTACAGTACTTAGGGAATAGAGAGTATTCTTATAAGGTATAGAGAAACTATTTATAGTTAAGATAGACTATAAGAACCTTATAGGATTTCTAATAACGAAGGAACTCAACCAAAGATAGGTTAGATAGGCGGAAATACTTATAGAATACTATTTTAAAATTTAGTATACTAAGGGTATAGACAATGCATAAGCAGACGCTTTAAGTAGAAAGGCTGAACTATAAAATAACGAAAAGCTATTAGGAGCTTTATTGTGAAAAGATTAAAATAGATTAATTAGGTATAATTACCCAAAAATTATAATAACTAAGAAAAGTTAGATCCATAAATTACTAGAGAGTGATTGGATATAAAAGATCTAAGAAGTATAAATAGAGGATCTAGACTTAGAGTAATATGAAAATAGAGAAGCAACATATATACCTAAGTCTATTATAGAAGAATTTATTAAGGAATTCTATAAGGGAATAATACAAGGATATAATGGAGCTATAGGCTTAGTGTTAAGACTTTAAGAGGAGTATATTATTTAAGGAATCTAGGGACTAGCAAGATAAGTTATAAAGGAATATCTAGATTGTTAAAGAAATAAACTAATAAGGCATAAGCCGTATAGAGGGCTATAACCTGTTGAAGTACTAGGAAGACCATAGGAGGTTATATTATAGGACTTTATTGTTAAGTTACTAAAGTTAAAAGATTCTATTACGGGATAAGATTATAACGCGATTTTAGTAATAGTGGATAAGCTAACAAAGTAGGGATACTTTATAGTATACACTAAAGAGATATTAGTAGAAGACGTCACTAGAATCTATATAAAGGAAGTGTTTATAAGATATAGAGCACTAGATAAAATCATATTGGACAGAGATCTAAGATTTATAGTAGCGTTTTAGGAGGTATTTCTGGTAGAATAGGGGGTTCGCGTAGTAACCTCTATAGTATATTATCTGCAGATAGATAGATAAACGGAAAGACTAAACTAGACACTAGAACAGTATCTAAGGCATTATATTAATTACGCATAGAATAATTGGGTATTGTTATTACTAGTTATATAGTTTGCATATAATGCAACACTATAAGAAGAAATGGGGATATTACCATTTAAGGCAAACTACGGGTACGAACTAAGAACGTTGTTATTACTACGTCAAGCAAAGAAAACAAGTAGCACAGCTAAATAAAGAATGGAGATATTAATAAATCTTTATATAGACCTTACGGAAACAGCCAAGCTAGTACAGTAAAGGATAAAAAAGTACTATAATGCTAAGAGATCTGAGGGACTAGATTTTAAGGAGGGAGATAAAGTATAGCTACTACACAAAAATTTTAAGAGTTGACAACTAAGTAAGAAGTTGGACTATGTTAGACTAGGACCTTTTAAAGTTAAGTAAAGAATTTTATTAGTTATATATAAGTTAAACCTACTAGCTAAAATAAAGATCTACCCTATATAATATATTGCGATGCTAGAACCAGTATGTGGAGATATTAAGCTACTAGTTTACAAGATAGATATATATAGAGGATAAAAAGAAGATAAATAGTAAGTTTTAAAGATTATTAGTTACGAGGACGTAGATAACAAAACGTAGTATAAAGTAAAGTGGATAGGCTATAGTGAGACTACTTAGGAACTACTAAGCAACCTAGAGAACGCTATAGGAAAGGTACGGGAGTATTAGAAGAGAGCAGGTTAGGTAGTATTAATAAGAAAGGATCGCTAAAAAATAAGTTACCTAAGGGGGACCCAAGAGGAGCAATTGCCAAGCTACTTAAAGTTATTTCCCTTATAGGAGGAGAGCTAGTCCTTTTATTACCTAGCTTGGATAGACCCTGTTAAACTAGTTTTTATTCCTTGGAACGGACCTTTTTACAAACCTTCTTAAGACGAAGAAGACGCGCTAAGGCAGATAAGTACGCCTTATAAGCAGCACGAGTACGTTAAAGCTCTGTAAGGGAAGCCAAAAGCTTATTGTTAAGTTTCGCAGCGGTAGATTAAATATAAGACCCTATAATAAGTTACTTAGGGAACCTAAAGACTATTAAGAGTTATAGGACGCGCACATTTAGCGTTAGAGATAGAGCGGACGTTATAGGATAATTAAATATTTGCTTTAGTGCACTCCAAATAAAAGGACAGTTGTTAGGTAGAAGGACTTGCTAGCGTAATATAGACTAACCCCTCTTTCGCATAATGAGAATATAGAGACGGCATTATCTTACCCAGTAACAGTATGGAGGAAACCGTACGCGCACAACAGAGGGTTAAAGAAGAAGAAGAAGCTTTAGGTATAATAAGTAAAGATATTAACTAAATTAATTAAGCGGATATTATACCTCTAGTAGATAACTTGGAGATGTTAGGAATCTTTAAGGATAAAGATAAAGAGGAGGGAGATGGTATTACAGATAGCTTAAGTACGATATTATAACTACTTAGAGAAGAGTTAGAGGAAGCTAGTTAGTTAATATAGGCACGGTCTAGGATGGATCTGGTGGAACTATATAATGAGGAATGGTAGCTAAGGTTATATAATATAATCTATATAATCTATGTAATCTGTGTAATCTGTATGGAGTATATAGAGTACACGTACCTTACGGAGCGAAGGGATTTCTTAGGAGTATGGTTGTGTATTTAAAGGACTACAGTCCCTACCTAGATAGTTCTCTCTTTGTAGTAAATCTTAGAATATAATTGGAGTTAATCTGTTAGGCAACTACTCTACCAGTTATTATTATGTTGTTGATTTGTTCTTACCTATATACCCAGCCTAATAATAGGACCCACCGTAGTTCCTGCTACAAGGTTCCGTTACAGTAGGAATATTAACAATTTTAGGGGCACGGCCTATAAAGCGTTTAATCGTTTCGTTAACTATAAGGTAGGCGCTAGGCCTATAGAGCTTCCTATAAGTAAGCTAAATATATTTAGTAAGCTTATCAACTCTATTAAATATAGATTATAGTATAGGATTATAATCTAGCCATGGTTCTGTGTACTAAAAGTAGTAATTAAGCTGCCTAAAATAAGTCCGACTTATATATTTCTTAATAATATATTCTAAACCAATTATGTCTAAAGAACCCCAGTAATCCTTAATAGACAATTTATATATAAGGCCTATATAAATAAGCACACTAAAGCACACCTAGAGTTCTTCTTTGTATATTAGCTGCTATAGGCGGGCCCATAGCTATTCACCTGTATTATTTAACGGGTACAGCTCTGCGTACTTATTTGTCCACTCTACCAGCTTATCTATAATCTTACTAGTAAAAAATTAACTAAATATAGTGAACGGATTATTTTAATTAAGCGTAGGGGGTAAATTTGGGGTGCCATAGTCGTTAAAATCGTTAATTTGCAAAGGCTTAAAATTAGGCAGCTTCTATAGCTTGGGGGGTGGTTTTTTAGCAACCTAATTTGGTGGAATATTATATTACGTCGGTTAAACAAGATCTATATCATTAGAAGTACAATTAGAAGGCATGGTTAATGGTAATAGTTGATCAAATCTATATAGGCAATACGCGTAGTTTTAATTCTGGTGTTCCCGCACGGACCAACTTCCCGTAGGACGCCGGCGGGTTAAGGGATAGGGTCGAACGTGTACGCATGGTCTTGGGTGGCGAGGCGCCAAGCTGAGGCGCAAGGTACTACTTCTTTAAGAACCTATTCGGCAATAGGGCGAGCTGTTGGGAACCGCGTAGGTGTTCGCTGGTAACGGATCTAGGCCTCAGACCTGGCCCGAGCGTAGCCGGGCAGCTAGGGTTTGAGAGGTGTCCACTGACGTCATGCCTGCATAGCTACAGATGGCACCATTTCCTTCCCACCAGACCTCAGTCGACAAGCATTTCGATCCGCCATGAAGCTTGATCCCGCAGTTAGAGAATTACTCTCGCTGGATCCTCTCAATACCAATGTTTCATCACACGGAGGTGGAGGGTGTTCCTCCGCGTCAACATTGAAAATAACGTCCAAACTGAATGATGGCACAGAGAAGTGCTTTTTCATGAAGACAGGCAGAGGCAAAGATGCCGAGATTATGTTTGAAGGTTCTTCATGTCCATTTGCTTGCCAACGGCCGAATACGATACTGATCCAAAAACAGGTGAACATTCGTCGCTCAATGCTCTGCACATTGCTGTACCTTCACTTTGCCCGCAATCGTTTGGCTGGGGCCAGTTTGCATCTAATCCCTCAACCTCCTTCCTAGTAACAGATTTTCTCAACTTATCATCCCGCTATGCGCCGAAATCCTCTGCTCCTTCGCTGGCCGCCAAACTCGCCAAGCTACACACCACACCGGCTCCCATCCCAGACGGCTACGATGCCCCACAGTTTGGCTTTCCTGTCACAACGTGCTGTGGTGATACACCACAGGATAACACATACAAGTCCTCGTGGGCCGACTTCTATGCAAACAACAGGCTAAGGTTTATCCTCCGCCGCGCCGAATCTTCTAATGGCACCGATCGCGAACTGCACAACCTTGTTGAGACCACTGCCTCAAAGGTTGTCCCACGTTTGATTGGCGACGAACACCTTAACAATGGAAATGGTGCGCTACCCGTGGTCGTACATGGAGACTTGTGGAGTGGAAATGCAGGCCGCGGTACCATTGGCACGAAAAGTGGAGAGGCGGAAGACGTCATCTACGACCCGAGCGCGTGTTATGCGCATAGTGAATTTGAACTAGGTATCATGAAAATGTTTGGAGGTTTTGGAGGGAATTTTCTGAAAGAATATCACCAGCTTTGCCCGAAGACGGAGCCAGTAGAGGAGTATGAGGATCGGGTAAAGCTGTATGAATTGTGAGTGCTACCAACTACTCCGCTTCCACCAAGAGCACGAAATCCTCACGTATTTAGATCAAACCATTTTTTCGAAGTTGACTAAGCTGATCGCGGCTCTGTAGATACCACCATCTCAACCACTTTGCTCTTTTTGGCGGAGGATATAGGTCCGGCGCTATCAGTATCATGAATAGCTTGATCAAGAAGTATGGAAATGATAAAAAATGATTTTTAATATCTACTTCATCGGCCACTCAAGATGAATTCCTATTTTCGGTATCCTGGGGTGTCGATGCACAATGAAAGCAAAGCAATGCGCATTCGCAAAATCTCTCGTTTCAACCCTTTGACGACAAACAGTGCTTCTATCAATATTCAATACTTATCGATAAAGATTCAGTATTTTTCAATATCTAGAAAAATTATATTATTGAATAATAATATAGATATGTAAACGCTTTTTAATTTATATTTAATTCAATAATATGTTACTGTGGTGTTGTTGCAAACGATAAGTATTGAATATTGATAAAAGCACTGTCGACAACAGTAGGACTTTCTGGCTCCTGGCAGGAAAACTTAGTCTTGGCCAGCATTTCCCTTATTATCAGTCCTCTTCTCCGCAGCCATAACTATATTGTACATCTCATCCCCCTTATTCATAATAACCTCCATATCATTACCATTAAGGAATGATCGGGAAATCCAGTTAATTATCGTCTCAACACCTCCACGTTATGGCAATATCGTAGCTTTATTATATAAGAAGTTGGACATAGGCAGTCGGTTAGTTTTGGTCCAAATCTACAAAGATATGTTTTAAAATCTAACTCGCGTTTTGCGACGATATATCTCGCCCTTTGGCATTCCTAGATATAGGGCTATAGTATATATTTATAAAGATATAATTACCTAAAGAATCTAATGTATTAATAAAATATATAATAACTCTCATAGTTAGGACGTAGCTCGCAGAAATATATATAATTCGATTTTTAAAATATTCAGTTTGTACCAAAACGAGGCCCATAGGCTCTCAGACCCTTGGTGGAGAATTCGTTGGATAAGGAGCAGTATGCTTACGCGTAGTGCACGTACCAACGGTCCATCGGGGGTCTGATTTATGCAGTGTGTCCAACAGTCAGCTTAGCTGCGAGTTTGAGAAAAATAGCTGACTGACTGCGTCAATTGGATCGCTCGCTGTCCGCTGACTGTTGGATAACGTACGCTGACTGTCAAGCTGTCAGCTAGCT
>Ga0307507_10001798_pt1 | contig 47035 bp, 15 predicted proteins | sample 7_EM_MG_FD_207223 | JGI IMG/M metagenome (GOLD analysis project Ga0307507, IMG submission 207223) | Populus trichocarpa ectomycorrhiza microbial communities from riparian zone in the Pacific Northwest, United States - 7_EM | ecosystem: Host-associated > Plants > Roots > Unclassified | place...
TTTTATATATATATATATAATTTATTAAGTTTTTTAACAACTTTTGATTTTATATAAATTTTAATAAAACAATAATAAAATAATAAGTTTTTTGAACTTATATAATTACTATATAATAAACTAAACTATTTACAATATAAAAACTGTAAAATTATGGAATATATAAATATTTTTAATATTTTTTTATAAAATTAAACTAAAAATTAAACTTTTCTTATATGTTATATAATTATACAGTTTATATATTATAAATAGTTTAGTTTATTATATAGTAATTATATAAGTTCAAAAAACTTATTGTTTTATTATTGTTTTATTGTCGGAATGTTAGTTATGTGATGTGGTTACGAGACCGCGAAGCGAGGCTAGTTAACCTGACCTTAGAGCAACCCCTTACTTTAAGACAAATAAATTATCTAATAATTAACAACGCATACGTATTATACAGTGATATTCGTGCCTGTTGATTAAAGCATGTATACTAACACTGATTAGTAGACGTATAGATTAGGAAATACGCAATAGCTAGCGCTTAAGGAGTAGTACTAGAAATAGTTCACCGATCGCCTAGTTCTTGTCTGTTTTACTAAAGGAGAAGACTATGACTTCTACTTAAGCTTAAGAGCGTGTATTAGCCTTATAGCTAATACAGCAGATTGTTAAGAGAATAGCAGCCTTGCTAAGAACACTTTACAGGTCCAACGGCTGTAGAGAACGTATACATAAACCTTAACCTTAACTATACCCTTACCCTCGACCTCACCCTTAACCTTGACCTTAACCCTTAACCTTAACCTTAACCTTGACCTCTGTTTAAGCCTTAACCCTTAAACTCCCAGACCAAGGACACTCTATAGGCCCTAAGGCTGTAAAGAATACCCTAAACCTTAAATCTTAAACCTTGAACCTCCTTACCTTTAAACCTCCACTTAAACCTTATGGATACTCAACCTACAACTACAATGGAGTGGTATGAGAAGATATTAAAATATGGTAATGGAATTACTGCTGCTATAGCTTCCAAAGATGAGCTAGGAGACTATATAGCAACAAAGGTCTACATACACACACAGGAGAACTTTATAGACTATATATTATGGACAGTATTTAAGGAGGAATTTAAAGGCTTTACTACTGAAGATTTTAGACGCATGCGAATTAATATAAGAGTAAAGTTACGCACTTATCTACTTAAGAGAGAAGTGTATGTGGGAAAGCATAATAGCAGATATTTAATCTTAGAAGCACTATTCAACCTCCTCTAAAAGGAAGAACCTTATAAATAGACAGATAAGGAAATCACAGAAGCTCTTAAGGCAGTTAGCCCTATAATTACAGTGGCGCTATAAAAACGGCTTAACTTAATATAAACAGCTCTGATATTAAATTAAGCTATACCCCCATCAGTTATAGCCTCTTTAGCTCCTATAACCCCCCCCCACAGCCTACTACCTTCCCATACAGTGCTGACGCCTATAAGCCATTAACTACCTCTACTACCTCCAACGCCTGCGATCCAGCCTATAGCTATAGCTATAACACCTAGAACGCAAATACCTACCCCTATAACACCCTAACTAGCTGTTATATCTATACCCTAGTAAACTGCACTAACTGCTACCTAATAGTAAGCTGCACCTACCTCTACCCAAGATTAACTACTTACTCTCCTTACTTAACTCCTATAAACGTAGAATTAGCAATTATTGCCTGCAGTAACTGCCTTTACCCTCCCTCTAGCAACCGCTCTTACCCTACTTGGTCCCCCTCCTGCCCAGTATCTTTACCCTAGTACTGCTAATACCGACCCTACTATGCACCTGCCTATATATAGCAAAGAGGCAGCCACTATTACTAAGATCTATACAGACGACTAGAAGTACAATGGAGTGAGTGATAGCTTTAACTTTAAGTTAACTATCTTCTATAATATCTGCAAGAGAGCTAGTCTACCTCCTAAAGGCTATATAACCGCACTCCCAACTATACTAAAGGGACTTGCTTAGGATTACTACTATAATAGCAGCCTTTTAACTAGATTATTTACTAAGGTATATAACCACATGCGTCACTTCTTTAAAGGACTAAAGTACTATTAGAGAAACCTTACTAAATGGAACGCTACTGACTTCTAAGGAATTATTAACAAGAACCCTAATAAGCAAATCTATTAGAGTTTCCAACTACTCCTTAATAAGCTCTTAAAACATTGCTATAGATTACACCTAGAGTTTTATATAGACCTCTTCCTTACAAATAAGCTAGTTACCGCTTGCTAAGGAGTACTAGTATGCCGTATTGCTATTTCCAACCCTTTTAAAGACCTCTCCTGGTTAATTAGTAAGTTGCAATCTTCTGTAGTTATATGGGAGAAGGAATACCCTTTCTAGGCCTTAATAAGACCGTCTTAAGGAACCTACTTTATGGATTATATATACCGCCGTGATATCCGTAACAACTATAACCAAACCCGCTCCTATAGACAAAACACTGTCAGATCCCTAAAGGCCAAGTGCTATATTTGCCAAAAGGAGAGCTGCCGCTTATAGAAATATATAGAGGAGGAGCGGAACCATTCTAGAGATAAGTATAAAAGACGTTTTAACAATAACAAGGGCCGCAACAGTAACTTTAAAGAACGCTTTAGACAATACACTATTTACTATAAAGGAGACGACAATAATAAGTATAATAAGACTTTTAAAGCTCTTGTGCTAAACACAGACACTAATAAAAACACTAATAACAACAACAGCGAGGAAGAATTAGAAGACCTTAATAGCTACTACCTTATATTATTTGGGACTCTTACTATAGATAAAGCAACCTCTATAAGCGTAGAACTAGCCAACAAGGCTTGCGCTTACTTACTTACTACAATCTCCACGGAACCTACTATGGAAACTGACCCGTTTAACTACAACATAACAACCGCCGCTTTATGCTATACTTCTACGGTATTTATAGGAATTATAATCGATACTAGTATGTTAAAGAAGTCTATGGCTAGTTATAGACAATTCTAGGCACTATAGAACGCGGACTAATTTATAAGACTTAATACCTTAACTAAAGGACAAGTTAACGTGCAGTTTAGCATTGGAATTGCTACCTCCATTGGAACTGCGGATGTTGTTACCCCTATAGGCAAGATACAGTTTCATATTGTTTATATGGATACCCCCTTCTTGCTCTGCTTAGCGGATATAGACAGACTCCAAATCTACTATAACAACCTTAGAAACGTTGTCATTACTTATACCAAAAAAGTACCAGTAGTGCGACGGTTTGGCCACCTGTTTCTCTTATAGAGCTTATTACTACAGTTATATCTGTCTGAATCCTTTAACGCGAACCCCTGCTACTTAATAGATATAGAGCTACGGCGCCTATATTGTTGATTTGGATATCCCTCAGTTAAGAAATTACAAAAACTACTCTACTATGCTGGCCATAAAACGGACAGAATGGCTATTAAACAACTAACCAAGTTCTGCCACCACTGTTAGAAGTTTAGTAAATTACCAGGCAGATTCTGCTTTACCCTATAAGATGACGTTAATTTTAACTATAATATTATTGTTAACATTATGTACATTAGCGGATTACCCCTCCTACATATTATTAATAAAGGAACGCGATTCTAAGCTGGCAGATGGCTATAAGACATTAGCGCCAAATATATATAGGACGTTTTACAAATGTGCTGGATTAATACCTATTTAGGGCTACTAGACCTAATTACCTATAATACCAGAAAGAACTTCGTTAGTAAGGAATTTAAGCAATACGCCACTATTATAGGAATTAGTATAAAGGGAGTACCGGTTAAAGCACATAACTCTATTAGAATGGTAGAGCGCTACTATAGTCCATTATACCAAGCCTATTAGATTATTATAACTGAAATCCCTAAAATTGATAAGGAGATAGGACTCCAAATAGCGTTTAAAGTAATTAACGATTTAGCTGGCCCTGGAGGACTAGTTCCCATACTTCTAGTCTTTAAAGCCTACCCCCAAATAGTTGAATCTAATACACCATCCCCTATAGTTATATAACGCGCTGCCGCAATTAAAAAGGCTATAGCAGAGATATAGAAGCTACGAGCTAAATGACAGATCACTAATGCGCTGAATATGCGAAACGGACCCAATACTGATGCGATTTATAATCTCCCACTAAATTCGCCCATTTTGGTCTAGAGAGAAGGAAATACTGGCCAAAGCGGCTATTAGGATGGGCCATTTACCTTGCTTACTATTAAGGGTGAAATATATACCGTTAAACTATCTAGCGGACCTACAGCCTTCTAATCTATGGTTGTAAAACCCTACCTTTAAGCAACTAAATCGCAGGAGTAAATTGTTGGACTGGAATTGCCACCTAAACCTCCATTTGGGTCAGCCCTTCCTGAGACTGTCTTAGAGAGACCTACTAAAGCTTAGCAACAACCCCTAAAATAAGGCAGAGGACGCCCTCGCAAATACCCTCTACTTACAGCCATAGCTAACATCACCATCTACCTACAGAATGACAGTTAATTTAGTACTTAATTCAGCGCCTCCTAATAGAAGGAGCTTACTGGTCTACTTAAGAAGGGAGTTTTTAAGATTGTAAGACTTACGGATATACCATAAGGCGTATGACTCTTTAATTCGCAATTTGTTGATGAGATTAAGAATAAGGGAACTAATAAGGCTTTTAAGAAATCCCAACTAGTTGTGTAAGCTTATAATGACTTAAAAAAGGAACTGGTTCTTACCTAATTACTAACCATTTAACAAGTCAGCCAACAACTAATTCTCTGTATCGCCGCCATGAAGCTTCTATAGGCACAACTTTACCTCCAAGATATTTCACAGGCCTATGTACAATTAACCACCACACTAAATTGAGAATTCTATGTATAACCTCCGCATAAGCTAATTAAGCAACTTAGGATTGATAAGGCCTCTGTTTTAAAGGTTATAAAACCACTCTATAAAGTACCAGAAGCTGGTAACCACTGGTTCAAGATATATTACTCATATTATATCCAACAGTTGTATATAGACCAGTCTATATATAACCCCTATCTCCTACAGAGCAACGAACCCTTTGGTATTATAGGCCTATAAACTAATAATACTCTATTCCTGGTAGATAAGACCTTTATAAACGCAGAGCAAAATGAGCTGTATAAGGCCAAGTTTATGGCTAAAGAATGGGAATAACTTACCATTAATACGCCTATTAAGTTTAATGGTGGAGTTATTTAGCTACTAACTAACGGGAGTATTACGCTTACTTAGGAACAACAATGTATAAACCTTAGTATAATTAGTACTAAGCTTGCTATAAGTACAGGATTAAGAGGAGCTATAAGAACCTTAACTCCAAAGGACTAGTACATTGCTTAACGCGCTAGAGGTGCATATATTGCTTTAGTTTGCCAGCCAGAAGCCTTATTTGATTTATCCTTTGCCGCCTAGGTAATTAACCCTAATAAGAAAGACGTAAAACAGTTAAACAAGTGTCTAAACTGGCAAATCGAGAACGCCAATAGAGGCCTTAAGTTTGTTAAGTTAGATATTAAAACCCTATAGCTCCTGGTGTTCACGGACACGTTATTTACTAATAATAAGAACCTCTCTTCGCAGATTAGCTATATTATTATACTAGCTAATGCTATAAAGAAGGCCAATATTATCTATTAGAGCTTAGTCAAGTGTAAAAGAGTCACTTAGAGCGTACTAGCTTCTGAACTCTATAGTACGGCCCACAGCTTTAACATCGGCGTTGCGATCAAATCTATAGTAGACAAGATCCTATAAATTAACCTCCCACTTGTGCTTTGCACTGATTCCAAGTCCTTATATGACTGTTTAGTATGACTTAGAACCACCTAAGAAAAGCGCCTGATAATTAATATAATGTGCCTCCAGTAAGCCTACGAACGGAGACAGATTACGGAGGTGAAATGGATTAACAGAGAAGTCAACCCTACTAACACCATAACGAAGGGAAAGCCCTACGCGGCTCTTTAATGGCTTATTAATATAAACCAAATCAACCTATAAGTTATAGGATAGGTTAAACAAATGAACTCAGATTTAGCTTAGTGTTAGGTAACTAATTATAACAATATAGACCCTAAATTCAACCAGCCAATTAGGATTTTCCATCCCTAGGATAGAAAATCGCTATTGGCTCGCTTACTACTAGCGCCTTGGCGGCCCTTGTGATATATTAACCTACTACCTCTAATAATTCTTTTTACAATTACGGACCTGTAAAAGGAGCGTGGAAGCTATTGCGTATTAATTAGATCTCTAGCTATTGCGTATACGCTGTAAATAAGTCTAGAAGTAAACTTAGCTTTGGAATGTAGATTAGCCTTCTTTTTAGAGTTGCTCCAGTGTTGGAATGTTAGTCATATAACGTGGTTACAAGACCGCAAAGCAAGGCTAGTTAACCTGACCTTGGAGCAACCCCTTACTTTGAGATAAATGAATTATCCAACAATCAACAACGCATACGTATTATACAGTGATATTCGTGCCCATTGATTAAAGCATGTATACCGACATTTATTAAAATTTATATAAAATCAAAAGTTATTAAAAAACTTAATAAATTATATATATATATATAAAATAAAAGTATTTATGCTTATATTATTAATTATATTTAATATTAGCCCGCGAAGCCCTACTGCATGCGTCTACGTTGCCGTGGGTAGAAACATTATCTGGAATTCTATTCCTCTTAATGGCCAAGTGCAGAGGCATGGTAGAGAGCCGTCGCAGCGCGTGCAGCGCTGTTGTTTAACTCTGTGGTGATAAGCCCGTGACGCGTATAACGCATCGCCCTTAATAATACTAGGAGCCTTACTGCCTCCGCTTAGAGCTTTTGTTCTACCATCTAGGGAGGCCTATTAAGGGAAACTGGGATATAAAAACCGCCTAATATATAACTACCTGGCTCGTAGCTAGGCCTAAAACTGGCCTTATCTAGCTAGTTAACGTGGACGCATCCTAGGCGTATAATAGGATACCCTTAGGCTTGCACTAGCTCTAAGATTATAAAGGGAATATAATAAAGGCGTAGGGATCCTCCTTTTATAAGAACTTGTTAAGGTTAACGCGTTATAGATACTTTATATAAAACTTATTAAGGCCCTAAGGCCACCGTAAAGAACTTATTAAGGCCCCTTTATAAGGGCCTATCTGGTATCTAGTATACTTAGGTAACTCAGAAGAGGGTCTTAATAGGCATAGTACGCGCGACCTAGTTAACGGCGATATAATAGTAACACGACAGCAACCAGATGGCTTAACAAGGTAGAAACATAGGCAAAGCTCTAGGCAGCGGAAACATAGACTAGCTTTAACGGCCCTATAGCGTTTAACTTATAGTTAACTTATAAGTAACTTACAGGAGGGTCTTAATAGGCGTAGTGCACGCAACCTAATGTATATATGCACAAGGCGACTTATAGGAGGATCTTAATAGGTATAGTGTATATAACCTGATGCATATATATAGGGGAGGCTATAGGGGAAACATAGGCCAGTTAAATAAGGACTTAACAGTTAGAAACACAGGCTAGCTTATAAAAGGGGGGGACACAAGCTTAGTTAGTAGGAGAGGGGGGAGTAGGTTGTCTAGAGTAGGACCTAGTATCTCTATAGCCCCTCTCCTATAAGATACGGTTGGCCTGTTATAAGGAAACTCTTATAGGTAACGCAAAATAGGGACTGGTAGTAGTATAGGGTGTTGCGCCCCTATATTACTACTAGCCTCCCGTAGGGCGTAGTACGTAGTAGCTACTGCTAGCTCTAAGGACCTTACCCCTTAGCTAGGCCCTAACCCTTAGTGCACCTGGTAAACAGGCAGGATTACATCCTGGCTAAAAAGATTACTACGTGGCTTAAGAGAACGGATGCGCGTATTAGTATATTAATAGACAGTACCGTTCGCCTCTAGGGCGGTACGCCGGTGAGGTATACTTAAGGAGCAAATAGGAGTTACTTAGGTAGGGGAGGCTTTTAGTCTAGGCCTTAACTATAGAAGGTACCTAAGGCTTCTATATTATAGGATGCAGCCATAACGCCCTTATAGGATTACGCTAGTAGGTATATAAGAAGGGAGTTGCGACCCCTAGAAGCGGCAGCTTATGCCTATACTGGTAGAAATAATAAAGAAAGGCGTAAAACTAGAGGCTATAGAAGGCTCCCAAGCCGTATAAAAGCATACTAACTCTAGAAGGAGATTCTTATATAGACCACTAGGGGGCAGTCTAGTACTTAGGTTAAGCCCATTATAAGATACCTAAAAGAATAGTAAAACCCCCTATTAATTGGTAGTAGCAGCTAACTGCTTATGGAAAGCCCCCTAGGCCTTTAGGCCTAGGTAACTGGGACTAAATACTAGAAAACTAGGGTAGAGGCCTAGATAAGCAGGTATATTAAACTCTACTATATAACTACCTGCTACGACAACATACCCTATAAGCGCCTCCTATATATCCTTAGGGCAAAGGGCTTCCTAGAATGGATTATATAGTTTATCTAAGGGTTTATAGGCCAAAAAGAAATATTATTAGTCTTTAGCGGATACCAGAGCCCCCCTATCGCAGTTATAACAGAAATACTATAAAGATTACCCCTCTCGCCTATACTCTTCCTTTTCTTTATAAGCAACCTACTTAATTTCTTTAAGGAAGGGGCGACCTAGGGGATAGGCTTTATTAACAACATAAACCTAATTACATATGGGCTAATAGCCGCTGAGAATTATAGAACACTAGAGAAAGCCCATAACACCTATATAGAATAGGTAAGATAATATAGAGTCCAATTCTTACTAGAGAAATACCAGCTAATCTATTTTATAAGAAAATATAACTAATCTGTAAATTTCTAGCACATAATCCATATTTAAGGCTTTGGGGGTTAACCAGTTTAGGGCCTAAGGGTATTAGGAGTGTAGGTAAATAGCAAGCTCCAGTAAGGCGTATATGCGGCGTAAGCGGCCCGTAAGGGCTAAGTATAGTATATCGCGTTATCTAGGATTGTTAACTCTATATAGGGTCCATGCTTCCAGAGGTTACGCCTACTATATACAGCAGTTGTCTGGCTAACCATAACGTATAGGTCCAGTATTTGGGCTATCAGTAAAACTAAGAAAGGCCCCCCCAAATTGCTCCTTAAATTACCCTAAAAGGTCCAAACAGCCTACCTCTAGAGCATAATAGGTGGGTATAAGCGAACGGCCACAGCACTGCTTAAGAAGGAAGCCAACATTCCCCCCCTACAACTATATATTAAAGCCGCTATAATGCAAAGGGCGAAAAATAAACGTAACTTTAATATCATAAAGTATATTAAGACACGCTTAAATAAACTATAGAGGGACCCTAGGGTGCCCTATAGGAGAATAAACCAATAACCCTAAAGTAGGGAAGATATATTAGAGAAACAGGTAAAGAAAGCAGAAGAAGAATAGTGCTGCTTTAGGGCCCAGGCCTATATAGAGGAGGAAGGGAGACGCGTAAGAAGCTAGCAAAAACAATAGTAAGAGAGAGAAAGGAGCTAAAGTAAAGCATAAAAGAACGCTAGGAAACTATTTACCGTAATATAATACTAGTTGGACCAACGCTGGAGAGGCGTATGGGAGTTAAAGGTACAGAGGCTGTCTTAGGCAAGAGGAACCCAAGCCATAGCATAGTTAATGCTATGGGGGGTAAATACTTAAGGGCTCCAAAAAGGCCTAACAAAGGCAGAAAATATAATAGCAACACTCTTAAGAATAGGAATAATAGGACTAAAAGACTGGCTCTACTAGGTAGGTGTCCTAGTAGGCAGCCCGAGATGCAAATATAGCTAGCTAAAACAGACACCAAAACACGTAATACTATTATGCCCCTTACACACCAACTGAGAAGCAATGCTCTTAGTAGCTGGCATAGAGAACTATAATACACTGCTCTTAATATAAAAAGGTCTTAAGGTGGTTACCTAGTGGCTTATTAGCTAAAAAGTGCTAGACCAGTTTTGGGTGGTAAGGGAAATAGTAATAGAAGGCAAAAGGGCGAGTAATAGGCGCCCCCTAATAACTCTATAGTAGTAGAGTGAAAGTTTGTGATACTAGCGCGTCCGTAGACTTGTTACGGCAGCAGTGGTTCCCAAGGAGGTCAAAAAGTAAGGTAGTAGAGCACCACAGGCAACTCGCAGGCGCCTCGTAGGCGCTAAGTAGGCAAGTCCCAAAAGGCGGGGAGATGGATTACGGGGTTTTCTCATTTTCTTAAATAGAGTTTTCTCCCTATATGTAAATAAGGAGTAGTCCGCGTGGGCCTAATAGGGATCCGAATCGGACGTTAAGCAATGAATTATTATTATATTTAATATTTATAATATACAATATAATATTATATAAAAAAAATTTAAAATTAAACTTATTATTATACTGTTTTTATTAAAATAGTTTTTTAAGTAATTTATTACTGTCGGGAATTAGGCAAGCGGTCGTTACGTAATGCCGCGGCACTAGCGTGGCGAGGAGTCTTAGGCTCCTCGCCCTTCCTTATTCCAAAAAAAGAAGCTATTAACCATCATCACTGTAATCTACTCAAGTAGTTGTTATTGGTGAGTCACCCTATGTGACCAATACTGATCAGTGGTTAAACACACAGTCAACTATAGAGCAGCTAGGTTATTGATAGAAGAGACAGTTTTATACAGGGGTTCCCAGCAATACTATACTACCTTAGGCTTGCAGAAAACCAGTAACAGAAGTATTATTAAGTACTAGGAGATATTAAGTTGCGTCCATCACGCAGAACAATCGCGTTTATAAAGATTTGGTTAAGTACTTTAGGTCAGAAGTGTTACTAAACCTAGGGTCCTAAGTCAACGTCTAAAACGCGTTAACTACACCTTAAATTGCCTACCTTTTGACAGCAAACCTATGAGATCCTATAAAGCCGAAAATCCTACCTACCTTCAACGTACGACACCCCGTCAATTCTACTCCTATTATGGCGTTAACCTACCCAAAGAAGTACAAGAATGATATTAACCCAGAGACATGGGATAAAGACATTAACCCTATAAATGCTAAGCAACAGGACCTAAACGGATTCTTACTATACTATATAGCACAATACACAGACAGCGAATACAATAATACTGTGCTATAGTATTGCATAAAGGAGGACTTTGTTAAATGGATAAAGGAAACATAGGCCCTCGCGAAGAAGAATATTATATAAGACTTCCGTAACTTCCTTTAGAAGAACGGAGTATTTATCCCTATAAATGGAGACACTATTAGAGACAATATTTAGGAGTAAGTTATTAACGCAAAAGAAGAGTATAAATGGACTCTATAAGAGATTAAGTATTAACTATATAATATAAAGAAGCTCAATTTATGATAGAATCTAAATGATATACCAATAAAGACACGTTTTAATTCTATTGCTTTAGGCATAAGTTCTTATATGCCGTACCTATTGCTCCCACTAATTCAACCTATAACTTTAACTACTACCCCCTAAGAGCAAGCGCAAGACCCCCTTACTTTACGATTTAATAACCTTTAAACTCTATCATAGGAAGATCGGTACCACGCCGTGTTCTATTAAGCTCTGCATCTCCACTATAGCCTACAAAGTAATCCCCACCTTAATCTCTAATGCAATTTTAACGTGGCCTAATACTGCTTAGAGGACCTTAAAAATGCTTACAGAGCTTATAAAACTCTATTTAGACTAGGAGAAGAGGTTTAGTAGGGAACTGTATAATATCCTTAATTTAAAGCTATGTATCTTCTATAACTGTTACCAGAAGGTTAGACTGGAACCTGACCAATATTATAATGCTTATTCCATTATACTTAAGGGCCGCGCCAGTACCTTCTATTATGATTATTTAGCAGAAAAAGGATATAATTTTAATTAAATAATATATAAGACAAGATGCTACTTTAAAACAGAAGAGAATAAGCAGTAGTATATATTAGAGTAGAGAGAGACTACCTTCCTAAGAATTATTACTATAAACCTAGATGCCTCTTAACTTAACTGTCTTTAAAAGCTCTTTAATTGACTTTAGATAATTTAGCGTGGTTTATCCAAATTATATTAAGAGGACTTCAGCCTACGCGATTAAGTCATTAGCGTATACTAAGGTGTTAAAGAATATAACCTTACCCTCTTTAATCCTGCAAATACTTATAAAGGAATATATGCTTAATTAAGATCCTCTATTAGCACCGCTCTGCGCTTTTAAGAAGTATAGCAATTTAATGCCTAACCCTAACCTACTTTGATTAACCTAACTAACCAACATGATTATAACTGGACTAATCGAACATATGGTGGCCGGGGTAGGGGATACGGTAAAGGGTACAATTAATATTAACTATAAAGTAATTGTGGAGGTCCTTGTGGAGGTTTATCTTAAAATAATTAATAGAAGAAATGCTATATTTATAAGAAGCCAAATTGCTAGTTAACTAGGCACCCTCTTAATAGACAAAAGGAGGCATATAATAAGTTTCGCTAGAGCGCATAAAACGTCAGAAATTATAAGGTTACTATAGCCTACTTCTAAAGCTTCCTGGTTTAATATAAAGGCGAAAAAGATCTTAAGGGTAAGGTTAATAAGGCTGAACAGCTCCTTATAGATATAGAAATTGAGGACTACTCTCCTAACTAATACTTCACCAAGTATGGTAAGGTAAATGGCACATAAACCATTACTATCCTTAATAACCAATCTACGCTCCATTCTGTTACAAAGTTAGATATCTTTAACAAGCTAAAAGAAAGTTCCGCGTTCTCCTTTAATAACAGATACTTAGCAAACGTCTTTTATGGTATTATGCCAGATACTAGAGCCGTAGGAGTATCTATAGTAGGAGAGCCTCAAGTTTAAGCTCTTCAGTAGCTTAATAGCTCTGTTTAGATTAACCAATCAACGGCAGGCTAATATATAATTCGCTTTAGCAAGGGTACTATAATCTCTCTTAGTACAATTAAGGTCCAAACTCTGTTAGGATGTATTACTTTCTATATTATTCCCGCGAACACCCTATTTCTATTCTACATCCAAAATATGGATAAGTTAGGCGTTAAGCTTAATAACCTTAAGAATATGCTTGTTTAGGGAGAGAATTGGGTGCCCGTTATATGCAAGTGGGGTTACCCTTAGTTGCTCCTTTAACAGCTAGAAAGGAGCGTTGCTTAGAGCTATTTAACTAAGTTAGAGTTATATTAACTACACCGTTGCTTTAGTCACCTATTAGTTTATAGATTACTTAGGGTTTTTTAGTAAGTAGGTTATAAAGTTAAGGCTAAAATGATTAAGCATCTTATAAAGTACTGCTATTACTACTAAATGAACCAGAAGTCCCCTGGCTGATTTAAGTTCACCCTTAAAGATAACTATAACTTTAACTTCTGTATTATTATTGACATTATATATCTTAGCGGTAAGCTAGTACTCTAAGTTGTTAACCTCTTAACCTTCTTCTAAGCCGCATGTTTCCTAAAGGATATATTAGCTAGGAACGTATGGGATACTCTTTAATTGTACTAGATTAATATCTACCTAGAACCCCCTAATTAAGTCATTTACAATATAGAAAGGAACTTCTTATTTATAGAGTTTTAGTAATAGGTAAAGGCAATAGAAATTAAGGTTAAGGAAGTCCCTATTAAGGCATATAATAATATTAGAAAAGTAGAATAATATTATACGCCATTATAATAAGTATATAAGATTATTTCTTCAGAACTAGAGGGTGCTAGTAAAGAGCTTATTTTATAGATGGCTGTTAAGGCTGTTAATAATTCTACTGGCCTAGATAGGCTTATACCTACATTGCTAGTCTTTAGTGCCTACCCTTAAATAACTAACAATTCTCTACTATCCCTATCTGTTATGTAATAAGCGGAGGCTATTTATAAAGCAATAAAAGAGGTGCAATGTCTCTACACTATACGCCAGGTTAACGACGCACTAGGAATAAGAAATGGCCTAAATACCTTAACTACGCTCAATCTGCCACTCTAATTTAAGGTACATATATGGCGTAAAAAGGGAGGATAGTTAGGCCCATATAAACTTATTATAATTAATAATTAAACTTGCACTCTTTAAATGCCCCATAGACCCACTTAATTCTACTTAACTGTTATTAAGCCCTACTATAGAAATAATAGTTCTAAGCCTTTACAGGATACCCTAAAGGATACCCTAAAGGAGAACTACAATTAACGTACTTTAGAAGGCGACTATAATCCTAATGCAATTATAGCAGATATGCTGCAACTATAATATAGTAGAGGTCGCCTAAAGGGATTATAAAATTGCTAACACCTTATCAATTTTAAAGAGCAATTTGTTACCGCTATTAAGAGTAGAGATAAGTTATTAATGGCCTTTATAACAGCTAAAGAGAAGGCTGACTTTAAGCTTGTAAAACAGCTCTAAAAGGAAGGCCATATTATAACTCTAGGAGCTCCTTTCTAAGCATCTAATAAGTAGGAGATTGACAGTCTTATTATAAGAGGAGTCTTTAAATTTGAGAAGTATAACCCTACTAAGTTTAATAGAGTTTACATCTTTAAGTTAAGAATAGTTAATAAAATTAAGGGCAAAGCTACTAATACCCTATTTAAGAAGTTGAGACTAGTTATTTAAGGTTATAATAATAACGGCAAGGAAGTAATTCTTACGCAATCCCCTATAATTTAACAAGCTAGTTAGTAAGTTATTATTACGCTAGCTCCCTCCTTAATAAAGAATAGAATAGCGGTTTATTTATAAGATATTACTTAGGCCTATACCTAATTAGAGACGCGCCTTTAGCGCTTAATACTAGCATACCTTCTAGAGTAAATTCGCTACCAATATCCCGAAGATACAATCATAGTTATACTTAAGCCATTATATGGAATTGTAGAGGCAGGAACTTATTAGTGGGCTACTTATAGTAAGCACTATAAAGAGAAGCTCTTGATAACTACTTCTATATTTAATCCTTGCTTTCTTATTACAACTATAGGAACTCTATTCGGAATTATCGGCATGCAAACTAATAATATAATTATCTTGGGAGACGACTAATTTTTAGCTCTTAAAAAAGATGAGCTAGTAAAGGCAAATTTTATAGCAAAGCTAAAGGAAAAGCTTAATTTAATAACACCATTACTTTTTAATAGATGTATCCTCTCCCTAAACAAGGATTCTATTGCTTTGCGCTAGAAAGATTAAGGTAAGAAGATTAATGTTATTAATGTTAATTCTCTAAAGTAAGGATATATAGAGCAATGCGCTTATAGAGCTTATATTACTTCTATCTGTTAACCTAAGGCTTTATTTAATCTCTTTGTTGCTGCTTAACACTAGGAACTCACTAAGGATAATGTCCTTGCCCTAAATAAGCGTCTTTTCTGGCAAATGAACCATTTTAATTAGGGACTACTCTATGTGCCTATTAATCTTCCTATTGCTAAGCTCTTTGTATTTGTTAATAGATTGTTTATAAATAATAAAGATTTTAGCTCCCAGCTAGGATATAAGATTATTATTACAAATAAATCTACTGGAGAGAATGACTTTATAATCTACGGCAATCTTATCTATTAGAGCTTAACTAAGAGCAAGCGCGTTACCCGAAGTGTTCTAGCATTAAAGATATATAGAATGGTTGGCGGAGTTAATATGGTAATTATAATTAGAACTACCCTAAAGATAATTACAGATTAACTCAAACTCCCTGTTATCCCTATAATTATATGCACTAACTTATATTCCCTCTATAAGTATTTAGTTAAGCTTGGTACCATAAAGGAGAAGTGTCTTATAATTAATATTATGGCACTTTAGTAATCCTATAAGCATTAAGAACTCTTTAAGATCTAGTGGATTAATGGCCAAGACAACCTAGTAGATGTAATAATGAAGGCAAACCCAAACAAGGCACTAGAGACGTTTATTAACACAAATACTCTGCGTGTATAAGTTAAAGGTTGGGTTAAAAGGGAGTAGGAGATATAGCAATTTAAGAGCAGCTAATTAGGATTTTTTATGCCTGGCATAGAAAATTGCTATTAGCTCACTTATAATTAGCGCCTTGGCCGCCCTAATATAATGTCCACCTGTAACTCCAAGTAAGAAAGCACCATATGCTAAGAGGCAAATTTTAGGATAGCGAGACTTATATTACAGTAGCAATAGTAAGTAAGGAGGATTGATATTTGTTACGCTAGTTAAGCAGTATTTATATATAGATGGCAACCACAAAAGAAGAGTTGCTAGTGTTGGGAATTAGGTAAGCGGTCGTCACGTAACGCCGCGGCACTAGCGTGGCGAGGAGTCTTAGGCTCCTCGCCCTTCCTCATTCCAAAAAAAGAAGCTATTAACCATCATTACTGTAACCTACTTAAGTAGTCGTTATTGGTGAGTCACCCTGTGTGACCAACAATTACATTTTTAATCTATAATTTTATAATATATATTATTATTATAGCTAAAGTAACTTTATATATTTATTATATAATACTAAAATATTAAAATATTATGTTTTTATATTTAGTTTTATATTTAATTATTTAATTATTTAATTATATACGTTTTTTATTTAAAATTTAAAAAGTTTAATAACTTTATAAATATATAATATTTTTAAATTATTATTTTATATTATTATATAATATAGTTATGAGTATAACGCATATAAATTTTATGTTATTATATAAAGGGGTTAAAAGGTTATTGTATTTTTGGTGGGGTAAAAAAGCGTGCATTTGGTGAGGCCGTGCATTTGGTGATACGCACGGTTAGTCAGCGCAGAGCCTTAATTTAAGTTTTACAGCTGTTGCATATCACCCCCTATAGCTCTACTAATAACGCTCTAAAATTTATAAATAAAAGCTCATTTTATAGCCCTTAAATGGAGCTATAAAATAAGCCTCTATTTATAAAATATAGAGCCATATTGGTAAAGTTATTAGGGGTGTACTGTTTTGATAGAGGGTAATGCGCGCTGCTGCGGCTTGGCGATTTTTACTGATATTTCGGTGATGACAGTAGCCCTACTAATATAGCTCCAATTTATATAAATAAGGGTTTATTTTATAGCTCTACTTTAAAGCTATAAAATTTTATTTTATTTACACAATTTAAAGCCAAATTGGTAGAGCTATAGGTGGTGCTTTGCTAAGGCTAGATTGAGGCTCTGCGCTAACTAATCTGGCACCTCTCCCTCCAAAAATAAGCACCCCCCATAACTCTACCAATTTGGCTTTAAATTGTGTAAATAAAACTTTATTTTATAGCCTTAAAGTAGAGCTATAAAATAAACCATTATTTATATAAATTGGAGCTATATTGGTAGGGCTATATGGGGTGTATTGTTTTGATAGTGGGGTGGATGCGCGTGTCGTCGCTCTAAGCGAGTTCCCGATATTTCGGTGATGACTGTAGGCAAAAGGGACCAACTTAGAGTTATTATGGACGTGTAGGTAAAACCGAAAGTACGCCTACTGCGTTAAACAGTCTCGCTAGCGGGCTTAATTAGAGTTGCGTAGTTAGAGACCCTAGTGCCAGCTAGTATTACCGCGAGGGAAGAGCAGCACGTAGTAAAGCGGCATATATGCGGCGTGCGCTAAGCTAATATAGTAGTATTGTAGGGGTTTATTAGGTATGCCACGCTCCACAAGCACAATATTATAAAAGCTAGCATCACTATGCTTATTTGGTATAATAACGGCTACCTTATTACTTGTTAGGAGGTTCTTACGGCGGTAATTAGCGCCAGCCTCTAAGATAAGCCGCATTTATAGGTATAAGATAATCCAGGATAGGGTTGTTATGGGCTAAGCCTAAAGCCGTTCCTTTGCGGTTTAATAGAGGGCGATAAAAGGGTTCCGTACCTTAGATAGCATAGTAGTAAAACACTACAGAATAGTCGCATCTAGCTAGATATTAGGACGGGCCTATAGCTGGATATCTGTGGTATAACTAGGGTCGTAAAAGTATAGCTAGGCATACTATGGAGTAATATTAGTAGGAGGCTCTAGCGGGCCCTATAGATAGTAAAGCTCACCATATATCTAGAAGCAATTTGGGCCGCCTTAGGCTACGCCACGGTTAGTAACGGTATAGTTTACGGACGTAAAAGCCAATGCTGCATTATATGGGCGGAGCCGCTCCCTAAACTGCCTAGTAGAAGTACTACGGGACTCTAAAAGATTGCGTAGATATTCTAGCGGTGGCTAGAATAGAGGGAGGTTTATATCGCCGTGCTTATAGCAGGCTTTAAACCGTGGATTACTGGGCTGCGATATACTAACACGTTTATCTATCCAATGTAGGGCGGTGCAGAAGTTATAGGCGACGTCTATAGGACCGAGATCCAGCTACTCCGTAATAGGGCGGACAGTAGTAGGACCACGATCTAGCTGCTCCGTAATAGGGCGGACCGTAGCAGGTTGCGGCTGGATTAATACAGGCAGTCGCGGCTGGATTAACACGGGCGGTATAAGGGGAGAAGCAGCGGCAGAAGCAGTAGCGGAAGTAGCAGCGGATTGTCGGGACCATATACGTCCCCTTCTTTTCTCCTATATATAGAGTTAGAAAGGCAGTAAGTAAAAAAGATTAAAAGAACTAACCCTATAAGAGTTACAGGTCTTATACAGAGCTCTAAGAGGGTTCGTTATAAAGTTAGCGGAAGAGCGATGCTGCCTATAGATAGCGCAAAATTTACAATCAGAAGGCATTTAGGCGGTAGGTAGGGAGAGCTTTAAGTAGAGCTTTAAATAGGGCTTTGTATAGAGCTTTTATAGAAATTTAAGCAGTAAGGGGGGCAGGAAAGAGGTTGGGGAATTTTTGATGGGGTAGTACGTAAGCTATTAGGTAACCTATACTAAATTTCAACCAATTACAACTCTTGCTTAAAATTAACTCAGTACATATAAGACAAGAAATAAGCAAATTTTTTAAGGAAAATTTCTAAAATTGCTGACTTATAGCCGGCAATTTACAGTTCCTTAGAAAAGTTTACTTATTTTTTACGCCTGCGGTAGGCTTTTGTCCTTTAGGACGAAGTCCTTTTAGGAACTAAGTAGCTTTAGGAACTAAGTAGCTGCCCTACTACTACCCTACTACCCTACTACCCTACTACTCTACTACCCTACTACTACCTACTACTGCCTACTACTGCCTGCTACTGCCCTACTACTATTATAGTAGTAATATAAGGCTGCCTTTATATAATAATCACGTAATATAGATTTACACAATTAATTACGTAACGTATATTAATAATAGCTATTTATGTTATTATCGTTATTGTCGTCTTCTTCCTTAAGTAATAGTACTATTACTATTACTATCACCACTGCCGCTGCTACTGCTGCTGCATCTTCTGCTCCTACTCCTACTCCTACTGCTACTACTGCTACTACTACCGCTACTACCACCACTACTACTATTACTACTACCGCCGCTGCCGCCGCTATGTCCGCGCCCGGCTACCGCTTTTTATCTATACCGCCGTCTATACTGCCGCCATCTATACCGCCGCCGTCTCAGGCTAGGGTGCCTACGCGTAGGACTTTAGTCCCAGAAGATAAGCGTGCTAGTAAGTATTAGTACTATAAAAGAATTTAAGAATTTAAGAATTTAAGAAGATACTAATATATAAATAGCTGCTGTAGCTACAGCTACTGCCTAGCCCCTCCTTACTTTTACTACTACCGCTACCGCTACTATCGCCGCTCCTATTACTTCTCCCCTAGCCAGCTTTACGGCTATTAATTAGCCTACTGCCCCCCTGCTACCCGCCGCCCTTCTACCCTAGAATCCCTTACCTACTACGCTTACTACTGCTACTAAAGCCACCACCGCCAATATGGCTATAATGTGGGCGCTATATCCCCTACCGCGCGTTTAGGGCGTGTCTCTATAGTAGGCTTTTAGCCTAGGTAGAGCTCCTAGGGTCTACTAGGGGGTCTACCTTAAGGCTAGGGCCCTAAATATAAAGGCGGCCCTAGCGTAAAGCCGGGGTATAATTGTTACGAAATTCAGATAGAGCTGCTCATTGATGAAATGGGTTGATTGATTGATTGATGATCTTGACTTGATGGTTGATTAATATCTTTTTGACCTTGATCTAACGTGTCTTCAGTGACGTGTCTTCGTGCACGTGACTCGTGCACGTGACGTACGCCTTTAGAGAATACAGATTATCTAATACACCCCCTTAGCTTCGAGCTCTTTGAGGTTAAAGCTAACCACCTTCTCGTGTCTGTTAATGCGTCAATTGAACCATAATGTCGTCTAAATCCTTCCTTCTCGCCCTAACCTTCTCCTTTAGGTCCTCCAGTTACTTCTCCTCATTTAGCCGCTCCTTGATATCTACTATTCTGACTAGGTTAATAAAGTTCTAAAACCTCTACTTGGGCAGGGCCTTTATAAGTCCATTAGCAATTATCTCCTTTGTTACTGTCTATTAAAATCATACTTATCTCATTATATATTCCTAACGTAGCTAGTGTTAATAGATGTTAACGTGTTAGAGCTTTATAATTAGCTTTACCGTATCTTCTATAATCAGTTAGAGTATTTAGGTATTATTACATTTAATAATTAAAGGCTTGTTTAGCCTCAATGTCATTACTTTAAATAGTCTATTAATAAAGATAGCTTCCTTTGCTGTTTATAATAGGGCTAATAACTCGGCTTCTATACTTAACGTTATAACCATACCCTACTTATTTGCTCTCTAGGCGATTAGTCCCCTAAATAGCTTTATAATATATCCTTGCAAGCTCTTTCTGTTAATAGAGTTATCCGTAAATAATGCATTGCTGGTATAGATAAATAATTACACTTCACTTCTACTGTCTCTTCCGTCGTCTCGTCCTTTGTTATATATTCCTTTGTCTTTCCCTCTACCGTTTATTCCTTCCTTATCTTCTCTATAGCAGATTGCTCTGCTCCTCGTGCTATATAGGTACTAGATTACTATATCTGCTGCTTAATAATGCTCTTAATTTGGGTTCTAATTAAACCTTACCAGCCGTAATACTGTAAAAGCAATATCTAGACATGTTATAGTGGCTGCATAGAGTACTAAACCCAATTTTCTCTAATATAGCATTGTAGAAGCTGCTTCTCTTAGTAGGGATATAGGACGGACTAGTAGGTCTATATTAGGGGACGGAAGCGTCGGACAGATTAATCAGTGATCAGTAAGGAGGAGTTTAGATTCTGCCATAGAAGTGTCTGGAAGACGCCCTATAAGATCTATTTTATACTAATTAGCTATCTTTTTAATATAGGCTTCCTAGGATAACCACAGAAGCCTCTAGCTACAATTACGTAGCACGTAGATTCCTAGGAACTATTTTAGCTTGCTAAGAGTATTTATCTGGTATTCCTTACTCAGCTCCTTAATTGCTTCTTAAGCTTTCTTCTTATCTATCTTTCGGTAGCAGAAGACAATATCGTTAATATAGAAGAAGACGACTATTCCACCTTTTAGCATAATACACGGCTCCTAGGGTACTTCTTTAAAACCTAATTCGTTCAATAAGCTTGTAAGATTCTTTTGCTATAACAGTGGTGATCGTTGTAGTCTATACAGAGCTTTTTTAAGCATAGTACTTTGTCTATCTTTCCTTTATTAAACCCTAGCGGTAGCTTTATATAGACGACCTCGTCAAGATCGTAATAAACAAACGCATTAACTATATCTATCTGTGTCATCTCCAGGTCGAATTTTGCGGTGATCGCTATAAGGGTTCAGAAGGTCGTACTAGCTAATGTAGTAGCTCTTGTAGGTAGGTCTCCTAGGGCCTGTTAATTTCCGCAGACTACTAAGCGTGCCTTACATTTCTGGAGAAATCCGTGCTTATCTATCTTATAGACAAACACCTATATTAAGCTAAGGACCTGCTGTCCCTTTACATACTTCTTATCTGTTTCTTAAAACGACCTTATTTAATAATGAGATTAGAGATGGGCTTATTAAGCCTCTTAGAACTAATCTTAAAAAGGATGCGTATTAAGGTTTTAAATCAACTAAGGTAGCAGAGATAGGTTCTTCCTATATAATCTAACATCATATATTCTGCCTAATTTTAGCTTGCTGTTATTAAGTTAACTATTAAGGTTGAACTTCCTTTCTGCTAAGAAGGCGCTGTGATAGGCTAATGTGATCCTTTTAGTAACAAAGTCTTTAAACCTATTATCGCTGGCTTCCTTAAATAAGTCTTTAACTAAGTTATTGGACACCCCCTAAATATTAAACGTATCTCCTACTCAATAAGCGACATCTTAATCAGTACCTTGTACATCTAACTTTATAGGATACTCAACGTGAAAGGCATATAGAGATTCTTCGTCTTCTTCTATTAGAGGTAGTATATAGTACATATCTTTAAGAGCTCTTATAAGCTCGAGATCTGCTAATTTATTAAAGGTTTAAACTAGCTTATTAACATTATTATCGTCTTCCTCTTAAATTAATGGTTTAAATATTTCTTTATTATCTTTTAAAAGGACCTTATTCTTGGTTAGGGTATTAGGGAGTTAAATCTTCTCAATCAGCGTGTCTAATTCAGTATATAGGTCCTTTGAGATGTCCGTTTACTTGCTGTCAAAGAACGTCTTTTTATTAAAGATAACGTCCCTAGTAGAGATAATGATACCTTTATATAGGATCTAGATCCTATAGATATTAGTAGAGTTATAGCCAACGAGGTAGCTAATATGGGCTTATAGATCTAGCTTGCTTAGCCTTTTCTTCTTTAGCTAGGCATCTGACGTTATCGCATACGCCCTATAGCCGTAGGCTTTTAGGTATACTAGTTGCGGCTTTTTTAACCCATTGGCTAGGAAGGTATAGAACCTCTTATATAGCGATTTCTAACCATTACTTTCCCGTGGCGTTTAATCTCAAAGGTAGACTGTATAGTTAACTATCTCGTTCTATAGGTTGTGTAGTAGATTAGCAGCAATTCTTATTACTTGTGCTCTTTTAATAATCACACCCCCTAAGCGTTCAGCGGTACCGTTTTAAGCTTAAGTATATAGCGCTAAAGGCTTAAATGTAATCCCTTATGTCTATAGCCATTTAAGGGTTCTTTTTCTCCTTAGCTTATTGTCTAATCTAATAGTGTTAACCTTAAGGTTATACCTCAGATAAATCCATTAGATAAAATCTTTAAGCACTTATAGTGTCTCCTTCTCTTTGCTATGTGTTATTATAAAATACAGGAAGGTTCTTCCTAAGAAGGTGTTATAGATAAGTATAACTCGTACAAATCCAGTATGTGCTTCCTTAAGGTTAGTCCAGTTAATATAGAGGTTAAGATAGGGTTTATTAATATTCTATTTTAAGAACCTTCTTAAGACCTAACGCTTAATTTTAGCGAGACTGTAATATTAATATTCCGTTGTCTTTGGGCCTTAAAGCTTAACTCCTAAGGCATTAAGACCTAGATAATAAAGGCTTATAGGTCCTAGATAACCTAGACGCAGGTGCCATAAATACGTATTACCTTTTAAGTCTAGATAAGCGTCTCTTAATAATGCTCTGCGCTTCCGTTGGCGGCGTAGTAGTTGGCTTATATTAAACGCTAATAGACTTCCTAGTTGGACGTATTTGATAGTCTATTATCCATAACGTTCTTTTATTTAATATATGATTATATTATTCTTCCGAACTAGAAGATTATTGTCTCCTTTATTATTCTAGTAAAACCCTCGTTTTCAAAGCATACGGAACGATATTAGATTTGTATTAAAGTCCGTATAAAAGGCAACGTCCTTAAGACATAGGGTTCCCTTACTCTTGTCTAGTTTTATAACTTGGACAGTAACATTACCGTAGCCTAGTATAGGCACTTCTAAGCTACCAGCAGTGATATATTTGTGTCTTAGAGCTTTCCTAAAATTATAAAAATAAGAGAGGTTATTAAAGATGTAGAGAGTGGTTCCTAAGTTAAGAATAGTTAATAGCTTTAGTAAATAGAGTTAACCGGTGTAATATAATTCTAGGAATATTGTATTAGCTTCTCCCTTAATCTTAACTATCTCCCGGCTTTTGTTCTATCGTTATTAAGCCTTGTCTTCTTGTTCTTTATGTCTAATCTTCGTAACTTAGTCAGTAAGATTCTTATTCTTTTCTACCTTCTTCAGCACCCTTTTAATGCGAGTATCTCCGATTGTAACTCCTTTAGGTCTCTTGTCTTTAAATAAATACTAATAGTCTTAAAGGGAATGTCCTCTTTTCTTATACGCCAAGTATATAGGTATTAGCTTCTTACGGGACGTCTCCTTATCTACCAGTAACCTGGCTCTCTTTAAGCGTCTAGTATATGCTAAGGTTCCTTTCCCTAGACCTTTAGTAGTATTAGAGTAATCTATTGTGGCTTACTCTATAAAGTCTGCATTAAAGGTACTCCCTCTTATAGTAGTATTGGCTTTCTTTAAGGGTATTCTAAGTCCTTCTTACAGCTTCTTTACTACTCTACGGTATTTAGAAGATCTTAACTTCTAAGGGTTATTTAACTCGGTAGTGTACTTCACACAGTAGGCGTTATTGAATGGTTAAATAACTTCTGCTAAATCTTAAAGCCAGATTCTATTGGACATTTAAGGGATCTTGTACTTCTTTCCTAGTACTATTGTATGTTCCCATTAATCTAACCACTAATTCAATTTTAATAAGTATTTAAACCCCTTAAGGGCTTCTGTGTACTAGTGTTGTACCTTCTTCCTAACGAACAATAAAGTAGGTTCTGTGTTCTCCTTTAGCCAAATCAGCCATTCCTTAACTGTAAGGGAAGGGTCAAGTAATAGCTTCTTCTAAATCAATACTATGGACGTAATCTAGGTGCGTATCTATTGCAGATACTCTTCCTATTTCAGGAAGTACTTTATATCTTAGTTGTAGTATCGTCTACTATTCTTATACGCTCTCTATTAATTTGTCGAGAGCTATATATATAAGGTTGCATTCTTGTTGAAATCTATAACCTTTAGATAAGGTAGTTTTTCAAGTAGACCTTCTTAAGGTGCTTCTATAGCTGGGTTAATATAGGCCTAAATTTGCTAATCTACAAGGGCTTGTAGTTGCCAGATCTATTGCTCCCAGTCTTCTGGCTTATTAAGGATGATTGTAGTAGATGAACTTAACGTCGGTGGAGTTATTTTGACTAATAGGCAGATAGGGAATTAAGATGGTATTTTGTCATTAGAATCGTCCTTGTCATTAGGTTAAGGTGAAATCTCGTGGAATCTCGTGGAATCTCGTTAAAGACTTATCTTGTGACAATTGAGGTAGGATTTCTGTCAAAGTCTGCGTCTTGACAATAAGGTGTCAGAGTCTGACAATAAGGTAGAATTTCTTTAAAATAATTGAGTAATAGCTAAATAGCTTCTTAAGTCGACGGACTGGGCTTATAACTATCACGAAATTCAGATAGAGCTGCTTATTAATGAAATGGGTTAATTGATTGATTGATGATCTTGACTTAATGGTTGATTGATGTCTTTTTGACCTTGATCTAACGTGTCTTCAGTGACGTGTCTTTGTGCATGTGACTCGTGCACGTGACCTACGCCTTTAGAGAATACAGATTATCTAACAATAATAGCCCCGTAGGCTTATGCGTTATATATATAGGGTGGTGGCCTATTTATAGAGTGTATATTAGTTGCGGGCCAGCTATGCAGTAGCTATACTAACTGCTATTATAGTAGTAAAGGGGCGCGCTGCTCCTTTTGGGCCTATAAGTTAGTAATATAAATGGTAAAAAGTATAACTAATAGAGATAATAGCGTCTGCCCCCGCCGTAGCTACTGCCGCCACCCTACTGGTCTACTATGGCCGCGCCTCCTCCCGCGCCTTAATCCCTCCTACTGCCGCTGCTACTACCGCCAATAATAATAACAATAATAACGATAATAAAGAGGAGGCCCTGCCTGCCTATGCCCGTCCCCACCCTATGCGGCGCTAGTAGGTTATAGGGCTGCTCTACTATTTAGCGGATATAGTTAAGTAGTAGAAGGGGGATAAGGATAAGGAGTAGGGGAGAGGGGGTAAAGAAGGGGGGGGAGAAGGGGGGGGAGAAGGGAGGGAAAAGGGGGTGTTTACTAAACCCTATAGGGTAGTTATAGAGGTTTTACTAGCCCTATAAGGTAGTTATAGAAGTAGTTACAGTATTTAATAAAATAATATACCTTATTATAAAAGTAATACCTCTAGATATAATATTAGCCTAAAACTAAGTACTGTCCTATTACTACCCTACCGCCCTACTACTATTACTGCTACTACTACTATACTATCCCCCTATATCTTAGCCCGTAATATCTAGTAATATACTACAGTCGCTTGCAAAAGATCGTTTACTCGCTTAATCTCATAAACAGCCGGTATCGCACCCCACCAAAATTTATAAGAGGTGCGATGTAACGCATTTAATCCACTACTTACTACCTAAAATGGGCAGAAGGCTCGCACCTAAGGTTGTATATCGAATTAGGATGAGAATTAAAGCTGGTAAGGAGGCGGAGGCTATTGCGGAGGCTATTAATGTGTCTCGTCCTACCGTTTACAAGATACAATTAAACCTTAATCTCTACAACGAGCCGTACGCGCCAGCTAGTCTTATATAAGGTCGACTAAGGCTGCTTCTAGCCTATCAAGAGCTTGTAAGTCTAATATTGCTTAGTATTGAGTTTCTACTAACGCGTTGTCGGTAATAGAGGCTACTTAACTTTCTTAAAGACTAACCCACTGCCTACCTTAATGAGATGCAAGACTTCCTATTTAATGAGTTTGATCTTTAAGTCTCCATAGCTACCGTTAGCCGCACCTTATCAAGAGCTCGCTGGTCAAGGGAGGCCGTCAAGGCTCGCGCGGCAGAGAGAAGTTGGGCGCTTCATATATTATGGATTGGTAGACAAGCAATATGGACAGCAGATCAGCTAGTCTTCCTTAATAAGTCGGCTTCGAATAAGAGGACAGGCGATAGGAAGTTTAGCTGGGCGCCAATTAGAAGAGAGTGTGAGGTCTCTCGCCCGTTTAAGAGGTTAAAAAGGTGGAGTATCTATAAGGGCGCGAAGAGGCTTCGGGGAAGATTTGAAGGAACAATATAAATTCTATCTAAATCTAAGGGTATATAGCTCTTGAAGAGAACAAGACGTTGCGTAAAGAAGAGAAAGGAATAACCAGAGAATCTTATAATTAAATAGTTAGGGGTCTTGGTCGATGCGTGCGCACGTACGCACGCGGACGGACTTCGGTAGAATTTAATTGATCTAGCAGAACTTGGCAGAAGTCAATTAAGGCATCAAGTTTATCTATTAAGTGTTTTACCAAGACATTCCTACTATAACTAGGCTAGTCCTGTTACAGTACCCCCCCTTTTAATCAAAGGTTTAAAATAATTCAATTTAGTTAAGAGTTTATAATTTTTTTTTATCGCGTGTTATATTTTTGCGTCAGGTGGCGGTCTTGGCAAGGCAGATCTAACTAATTAGATAACTTTAACTGCCAGTTAAAGTTCCTTAATATCTTATATATTACGTAATCGCGTTACAAACGTTATAACTTATTTTAAGTTCTTTTTAAATTTGAGTTTCGTATATTTGTGTTAGGTAGTAGTTGTTTACCTTTATATTGTATCTATCCAGCTAAAATAGGCCGCAAAGAATAGTCCTTATGGAATTCTTTTACCAAGAAAGGCGCGTCGGCCTTAATCTAATTATAGGTTTCCTAGGTTTATGTTTTATATCCTTCCCACTTAATAAGAAGTTTAAATTATTTAAATCGTTTTTTCTATCGCATATTATTAATTAAATTAATAAAGTAAAAACCATTACCGTTATTAACAATTATAGGAGGTAGCGGCAGCACTTTATAAGTCAAAGGTTTACCTTTTAAAGGTTGCAGCAAGCTTACATAAAACGTTAGGTGTATTTTCATCTTAGTTAGTAGTTTAAGCTTATAGGCGTACGGGCTTAGTTTCTTTTTAATTTAATACAGGCCTATAAACTTCTAATTAAGTTTCTTTAAGGGCCGTTAAGTCTTTATGTTTTATATATTTAGGTAAGCTATATTACCTTCTTTAAAGTCCTACATAGGAGCTCGTCCTTTATTTGCATGCCATTCCTATACCATTTAAGCGTACATTAATTCACTTTATAGTAGTTCCATTAACTGCTTTATTTAATTAGCAAAGTTATGCGCATTAATTAACTGAATCTATTTAATCGTGGGTCCTATTATATTAATTTTAGGTCATAGTTTAAATCCAAGTTAAGGGTCTTGTCCGTAGGTCGCGTAGAACAGCGTTATACCTATTAATTTGTTTATTGTATTATTTGCAGTAAACTTAGCTAAAGGCAGCCACTTTTCCTAGTCGTCTTGTAGGTAGGAGCAGTATATTCATAGGTATTATTCCATAATCGCGTTCATAATTTCAGTTTAACCATCTATCTCTAGATAAAATGCAGTTAAGAGTTATATTCGTATACTTAATTGTTTACATAGAGCTTACCAGAAGTCTAAAACAAACTGGCTTCCATAGTTAGATATTATCAAGTTAGGGAGTCTATATAGCTTAAAGACGTGTTTAACAAAACATTCAGCTACTAAAATAACATTAATTAAGTCCATAGGAATTATATATTGCATTTTTATAAGGCGGTCAACTACTACTATAATATTCGTAAATCCATTACTGCTAGGTAAATCTACCACAAAGTTAATTAAGATATTACACCATCTTTACATTAGAATTAATAATGGTTGGAGTACTCCTTGTTTCTTTATATAAGAAGTTTTTCCATAAACACATGTTCTATATACTTAAACATATTTTTGTATATAGTCGTGCATTATAGGCCAGTAATATACTCGTTAGACTATCTTGTATATTTTCGCACAGCCAGGATGTCCCGCTATAGGAGAGTTATATATAAATTCAAGTATCTTAAATCGTAAAGGTTTGGAATTTAGGACTACCATATTCTATTAATAGTATAGTCAATCGTTACGAATTTCACATTCAGCGAGTGTAATATCTTTATACTATTGTTTTCCTGTTTAAATCGCTTCTATTATATCTGCTATCCATATATTATTCTTATATTTATATTCTATTAGCTTATTAATTTCTATTTCCTATTTATTAATTTCTAATTTGTTTCTATTAAGTTCCGTATCTAGGAATATAGGACATAGTTTCTTAAAACATTTAGGGGGTAATAGGATCTATAATTAATTTATAATCCATTTATCCAAAGCGTTCGCAGGTAGGTTTTATAATTATTATATTAATGCGTTAGGCTTCTAATTAAGTTTACCTAGTCAGTATATAATCTTAAAGTTAAATTATAAGAGGTATTCGGCCTAATGAATTTGGCGTTGCGTTAATTGCTTTATAGTTATAAAATACTGCAGGTTCTTATAGTCCGTTAATACGCGTATCAGGAACAACAATCCTTTAAGTTCTAGATGCTATTGTTTAAAGCATCTAACAATTGCAAGTAGTTCCTTATTATATATCTCATAGTTTAATTCGGCAGGGGCGAGCTTTTGGGAGAGAAAGGCTACTAGACACAGCTCACCATTCTTATCATACTGCAATAACACTCCCCCTAGGGCATGATTAGACGAGTCTATTTTAACAACACATTTAAGGTCAGGGTTAAAGTAAGCAAGAATTAGGGCGGTTATAAAGCATTATTTTAAATTATTAAAAGCTTATTTGTATCTAGCAGTTTATTTAAATTTTATATTCTTCCTTATTAAGTTTACTAACGGTTAGGCGATTTTTAAGAAGTGGTTAATAAATTAACAGTAGAAATTTGCGAACCTTAGAAATTCTTAAATATCTCATATATTACTAGGGCTTCCCCAGTTTATAATAGCAGCGACCTTCTTAGGGTCCATTTTAATTCCATTGCGGGATATAATTAGGCCTAGGTACGTGACTTCAGACATATAGAACTTACATTTCTTAATATCGCATTATAAACCCGCATCTCGCAAATGTTTAAGGACTATTCAGATGTGTTTTTAATGCTTAAAAAGCAAAGATAAGTAGATTAAGATATTATTAATATACGCGGTAACAAATATATTAAGGAATTTACGAAGCGTATTATTAACGTATTGCTGAAATATACTAGGACTGTTCTTTATACCAAACAGCATCACTAGGTATTTAAAGAGTCCCTATTATATACAAAAGGCTATGTACTTCTCGTCTCCTTCTTAAACACGAATTTAATTAAAGGCAGCGACTATATTAAGCTTTATAAAATATCGTGCCTTTGCCAGGCGGTCGAGCGTCTCTTAGATTAAGGGGATTGGATATTAGTTTTAAATCGTAATTGCGTTTAGAGCTTAATAATTAATATAGAATCTCAAGCCTCCTCCTAGCTTTTTAATAAATAGTATAGGTAAGGCAAATAGAGATTAACTAGGGCGAATAAATCCTTTTTCTAGATACTTATTAAGGTATTATTACATCATAAGCAGTTCTTCCCATAACATACCATATAGCAGTCCGAACTTTGGTGTTATATTAGGTTTAAGTTCTATCTTAAAATTGTATACATCCCAATATAGGGGTACTTAGTCTGCGAATCTTTTCTCAAACTTATTAATTAGATTATGGTACTCTTTAGACACAAGAGGTTAAGGGTTAATATATTGCTTTAGTTCTAGTACTTTCTTAATATCTTCCATAGTTATAGCAAAGATTTTGTGGTCTCGTTTTCGTGCTAACAAAATAAAAGGTACGGCTTGTATTATACGAATTTCAAGAGGTTTCGGCGTAACGTCTTCGCATTCTTTACTACCATCGGTAGTCGTAGCCGTATTATTTTAGTTCAGGGTCCGTAGCAGGGGCAGTTCATATTATATCAAATTTAAATAATCTTATGCATATTTGTAGGGTTAGTGGTGTTTTAAGCAATAACTTTAGCAGTAGGTTATGCGGAATTTTAGTGTTTCTTTAACCCAGCTAATTAAAGGGTTGTGTCGTTTTAGCCATCTATATCCAAGTATTATCTTATATTGCTTTAGGGGTGTTATAAATAAGAAAATATATTTAAGGTATTCACCTATCCACATTTTCATAAGAGCATAGTGCGTTAATTCGCCATATATTAAGGGTTTGCCATCAAAGCCTTATAGGCCTTAGGGCTTATCAAGTTTCTTTAAATTCAGGCGTCAGGTTTTCGCGTAGTTTATATTAATAAAGCCTATACTAGTGGCTCCACTATCTATAAGAATTCGTACCTCCTTCCATTTTCCAAGTATTTAAATTTCGCCAAGTACATCAAGGGAGTTATATTATGTATTAGCGCTAGAAGAGCCTAGACACTTATACTCTTCCACTTCTTATCCTAAGGCGCGACTTGGCCCTAGAATGATTTGTTTTCCAAGTTAGCCAAGGATAAGATACTTTATAACAACTAGGTATAATTTATAAAACAAGTATGGGTTAAAAAGTAAGTACGGCTTAAAGAATAAGTGCGATTTAAGGAGTAGGTGTAATTCAAAGACCAAGAGGAACTACGGCGGACTTTTTCAAAAGGGTAAGTTTAGCAATTCCTTTAAATATATCCTTTTTTACCACATCTAAAGCATTCTCCATTTATGGCTTAAGTTCTTCATTTATTGGTTCCCAAGGGTGCATAAGATTGAGTAGTATTAAGGTCCATAGGGTTATATATAGGACTTTTTAGGTTTAGAGAGGGATCGCGTTTTAGGGTATATATTAGTTTCATAGAGTTTTAAACGTAAGGCGTGGTCAGCTTTAGAGAATAAGTTTATTTGTTATATTAAAGGTCCTCATTAATTCGTTAACATATTATAGCGAATTTAGGCAGGTCTTTTGGCAGTTCTCTACCTACTAACTAGGCTCTAATCTTATCTAAAATAGCTCATTAAAGAGCAGCAACTTTAGCGGCTTTATTCCAATCCAGTTCGCTAATAAGGCCTAAAAATTCCAAAAAGAAGCTGGTAAATTCTCGGTTCCGTTATTATAGGTTTTTAAGTTTAGTGACAGCTGTGTGTTTACGGCTGGCGTTATTATACGTTCGTTCTAGTAGGGAGACGAAGATTTCAAAACTAACGAAGGTGCTATTATAGAAGAATGGATCTATAGTTTATGCAGCGTCCTTGCTTAAACAAGACATTCCATAGCTAATTTTGCTAGCTTTAGTAGGGTATCAGTTATAGTTTGTTAAGAGTTTAAGACGGAGCTTGGTTATAAAGGGACGTAGGTTATTTTAATTTCTATTAAACATTAGAGGATTAGGGAGCTTTTTAGATTTCGTAATAGGTATCGAATTCGTTATAGATATGGGTTAAGTTACTATTACTGGTTTGAAGTTTGCGTTTAAGGGGCCAGGTTCGGATACAGTTATGTTAATTTTATTTGTAGGCAGTGTTAGGGTCTCTAACGTAAATGCTTAGACGTTATAGAGTTCTTTGTGGAGTACTTCCATTAATCGCTAATGCTAGGCTTCTAGTGCAGCCCGCTGCTAAGCTAAGGCATTTATAAAGGACTGTTGCATTATAGTTAACTGTTCCCTAACTAGGGATATAATACTTATAGTTATTGAAGAGGATTTGGGTTCATTTGCCATTTTAATAGTAGTTGTTTTTTTTTAACGCAACGTAATGTAAGGGCGCGAAGAGGCTTTGGGGAAGATTTAAAGGAATAATATAAATTCTATCTAAATCTAAGGGTATATAGCTCTTAAAGAGAACAAGACGTTGCGTAAAGAAGAGAAAGGAATAACCAGAGAATCTTGTAATTAAATAGTCAGGGGTCTTGGTCAATGCGTGCGCACGTGCGCACGCGGACGGACTTTGGTAGAATTTGATTGATCTGGCAGAACTTGGCAGAAGTCGATCAAGGCGTCAAGTTTATCTGTCGAGTGTTTTACCGAGACATTCCTACTGTAACTAGGCTAGTCCTGTTACAGTATCCTACCAGCGCTGTTAGTTAACGGATACCTAAGCTACCTTATCTACCAAGGCTTAATTACGGCGGAGATCTTTAAGCTATTTCTAGAGCAGTAGGTGCTCCCTTATTATACACTATATTCTAGGCCGCGATCTATTCTTATTCTAGATAACGCGTTAATTTATAAGTTAGCGCGACTCCGCGATCTATATAAGGAGCACGGTGTACTGCTTATATTCTTACCACCATACTTACCGGATTATAACCCAATTAAGGCGACATTCAAGGACCTTAAGGCGTGGATTAAAAGGAACTATTGACTAGCAGAAACGTTTAAGAGCTTTAAGGCGTTTCTATACTTTGCCGTCAGTCAATCAATAAGAGCTCACGCGGAGGCGCATTATAGAAACGCAGGATATATAGTTTGAATCTATCTACTGCCTTGACAGCATTAATGCGCGCGTTGGCGACTTAGCTGGCTGCTTAGCTGGCTTATTGCGTCTGTTAGAAGCCATGGAAAACACCACAGAAGGTCCTATATAATTATACTAACTAGGCTAGGCTTAAGCTTCACTTTGAGCTACTTACGGCTGTTTACTAACGTTTGCTAGGTCTTCAAATAGCAAGCATTACACCTTATACAAATTTTGGTGGGGCGCGATGCCGGCTGTTCGTAAGATTAAGCGAGTAAACGATCTTTTGCAAGTGACTGTAAGACTATAGTAACACCTCTAGATATATAATATTAGTTATTATAGTATCCCTATTCTACGGCAGTAATAGTAAAAGCCTAGCTATATTTGTTACTCTTAATAGCGTAATATATAACTGTCTATAGGTAAAGACCGGTATATATAAGTTAACGCCAATAAAGTTAAAAGACTGCCCCTATAACTTATTTATGGTTATAGTAAAGCATAGCTAGATTAAAAACTGCCTTCTACTAATAATAAATAGCAGTTCTCCTTCTATAGAGGTGAGCTTAATATAAGGGATCAGCTATAGCAAGTTATAAAAGCTGTCGCTAAATATCCAAGTTTTAATATAGCGGCGGCCTACGCGTGTAATAACTATACGGGTGCTGTTATAGAGCCCTTTGTTAGGGTAGAGGTTCCATAAAGGGATTATAGACGCACCTACCTTTAGGGAAAGCTTTAATAGAGGTAGGCTATTAGGGTTAAATATCTGTAGGAGCTCTACTAGCGGTAGTTCTATATAATCGTCTTCTTTATTTTGCTCTATAGAGTCTATAGAATAAAAGGTGCTTAAGGAGCTATAAGCCGTAGAAGGATAGAGTTATTAATCTTAGCTATAGTATTATTATAAATAGTTAGGATAGCGCGATTGTAGAAGGTATTAGGGTTAGTATATGCCCAAGTAAGTAGTTGCGAAGGGTATATATACCCATAAAAGGATTCCTAGGACTATAATAGGGCTATACTAGGCGGGATACTAATACTACTAGCTAGGGCTAGATTGTAGGATAAGCTTTATACCTAAGCTATAAACCACTAATTTATCTCACCCTGGCGAATACGCATATTTAACTATAAGGATAGTATATAAAAGGTAGGCTAGAGGAACAACCGCTATAGGTAGGCACCTATAATGGCTGCGCGGTTTCCCTATAGGATAATAGGCAGTATCTAAGTAAAGTTACTGCTTAAGATAGTAGGGAGTCTGCTAAAGGTATAGTTGTTAGAATGGATGTCTATAAGTATATAGTGCACGGCTTTATAGTAGTAGTGGTGCTATATTAGCACCTTATCCCAAATAAGCAGAGAAGTATAGCATAGAAGCTTAGCTAGATTTAAGCTTTTAAAGATATTATAAGTAGACTCTTTATATAGATTAAGAGGTATTTAAAAATAGAAGTAGGCAGTATAGCCACTAGGCAGTAAAAGGGCCGTAATACTAGAAGAAGCTATATAAAGAATAATCTTACTATATAAGCGGTAGTAGTGGTAGAGGTAGTAATAAAAAAAGGTTTTACTAGTGTTTATAAGGCCTTAGAGGAAGAAGCAGGCTATCTACAGATCTATATCTACAGCGGTAACAATAGTATTAAAGCACGCTGCCTAATCGGCATTTAGCTGCTAGTATAGCTTAGTAAACTGGCAACCTTCCTTTATAGGGTTATATTGTAGTAGCTCGGCTATAAGAAGCGGGTTACTTCCCTTAGTAATAATGGCCTACTGGTGCTAAAACTAGGGTAGGCCATAGTCTATAAGTGTCTTTTAGTAATCCGTAAGTATCTAATAGATAAGGTATAGGCTATAATTAAGATAGGCGTTATTATCCTTACTAACTGCAGGAGTATTAGGCTGCCGGGCTAGAAAGCAAGGTAGATTATCGCAGATAGACTATTTAAAGCGGTTTTATAAAGTAACTAGCTCTATAATAAGGCCGTAAACTAAAGTGGTTATAAATAAGGAGCGTAGCTAGGCGCTAATAGCAAAAACAGCGGTCTCTATAAAGCAATTAATTTACTTATAATTATCCTCTAGTAGCCCTAGAGCCATATAGGCGGCTTAGAAGGTTAGATAAACTATATTAGCAACAGTACGGAGGTTCTTAAAGGAGGTAGGGCCAGGAATGGATATTAGTAGTAGCCGTAAGTAGAACCTCTCGCCTATAACGGGACTGTAGTAATATATGCAGCCTATTACAAGGCCTTGCTAGCATAGACGTTACTTCCATTACTTTAGATAAAAGATATACCGCTTAGGGAAGTCTTAATATAGGCGGTTATAAGTATCCTTATACTCTACGTTATACTTAAAAAAGGCTATTAGTATAGAGTAGGAGAGCTTAAGGCACTGCTAGATTTTTTTTATAGACTAATCTGGCTAAAATTATACAGCCTGCTTGCCTAGAAGGTGCACCGCAAGCTAGATTATAGGGGGGAACTCCTTATAAACGGGAAACTTAAATAGCCGCTAGATAGCCTTAGAGGGGCCAATATAACGGCCCTATAAATACTAGCTTACCTTATCACCATCTATAAGTTATAAAGTGGTGCAGTCGTTCCCCTTATATATATACTTATAGATATACTTAACGGACTTTATAAAGGCGCAGATCTTAACATTTATATAGGCATAGTACTTTATGGTTAGATATAGACTATATGGAATAATCTAGCAGTTATCTATTTTAAATATAGCTCTAAGAGGCCCTGGTAAACGGATAAACTATATCTACTAATTATTATAATAGCAGTATTCTAGATAGCCGTCCTTATATATAACAGTAATAGGATTAAAAGGCTTAGGGTACCGCTTTAAGCAGGTTGGCGAAAGGTCTAGCCCTAGCAAAACTATATAGGGAGCTCGCGGATTCTAGGAGCTATAAGGGCCGTAAACTATTATTAACTTTATAATCTTAGTAAGATAACTAGTGGGATTATCCTCTAGCTATAGAAGCTCCGCGGATATAAAATGGTTAATAACGGCTAGGTCTGGCAGCCTATTGCGGTTATACAGATATAGAACGAGTAGTAGGTGTATATAGGGTAGGCCCTATTTCTAATACTTAATAGTCTAAACGCAGCCGCGGTACTAGCTAAAGATCTACTTTCGTTTTAGGTTGTATAGGAGGTAGGTAACTTTTATATAAAAGATACGCATAACTGGATTGGGCCTATCTATAGCGGTCTGTCTAGGTAGTAGCTTATAGGTAATCTTATCCCATTTAGAGTTAGCAGTAAACGTAATAAATATACTTAGACAGCCGTATTTACGGATAATAGCCATTAAATCCTAATAGCACTGCTTAATAAAGCGAGCTCCGCCAAGGAAACTTAATAGAAGAACTATATAGTAGCCTAATAAGGTAGGGTCCAGATTATAGCGGGTAAGAGTATCTATAATACTATTATACAGCTTTATACGGAGGGTTATTTAGTTAAAGCGGGTTTAGCTAAGCTTATTCTAATTACATAGCGCCTATATATCCACAATATACTGCTAAAATAGCCAGCAGTAGGCAAAAGGGACTAACTTAGAGTTATTATAGACATATAGGTAGAACTAAAAGTACACTTACTATATTAAACAGTCTCGTTAGCGGGCTTAATTAGAGTCGCTGTTATGGGACCACCCCGTGACACCTCGTACACGTCCACCTATTTCCACCGTCTTGACCTCTATGTTAACGACTCAGTTAATTAAGGCACGTAATAGCAATCTAAGGCAATTTGCCATCACGTGACGGCAATCTAAGGCAATTTGCTATTACGTAACGGCAATCTACGGCAATCTGCCGTCCTCTACTATATTCCGCTGAATTCTGCTAAGTTCTGCTAGGATTATAACCTAAAGCCTATTCTACCCCGTGTATGTGTTAACCAAGTAACTAAGTTAACAATATATACCCTTTTCCTCCTATTTCCTTACTTTCTTTCCTTATGTAATATTTTAATATTATTATATAGTTTATATACGTAGCCTAATAATATCTACTTTACTATATATTATTATCACTCGTACTCACTCCGTGATACTATATTATGTTAAAAACCTATACTCTACCCCACCCCGCCCCGTCCAAAATACAGAACAACCTTAAAGCCCCTATAATAGCCGCTAACATTATATCCGCACTCTAAGAACAATTGGCAAATATACAGAAGTCTTTTATAGACGCCCTCGCATAGAACTAGGCCGCTATAGCTAAATAATAAGCCAAACAAGAAGCACGGCACTAGGAATTAATTAAAGCACTTTAAGAAGAAGTCCGCACCCTTAAGGCACTCGCGTTAGGGCCCTAAGACCAAATACCAGCCCAAGAGGCTGCTAACACGCCACCCACAGACGAGATAAAAATAACCGAATCTAGACCTGGCTCGTCAGGTGTAAACCTTAAGCCAGCTGCGGATATTTATCCCGTAAATCCGTTTACCGTACCACAACGATCTAAAAAACTACTAGACCCCCTAGTATTTACTAGTAAACGATAAGAGCTTTAATTATTCTTAAGCTGACTTAAGAATAAGCTAACTAGTAATACTAACCGTTACCTAACTAAAGCTAACCAACTCTACTACGCCCTAAGTTGACTAGGAGGAGACGTAGCTAACCTTATTAAACCTCTCTAGCTAAACTTAGTATAGAGCCTAGTTGTACTTCTTAAAGCTATATACAGTAACCCAAACCGCCAAGCTACCGCTTAAAGGAAGATAAATTATATAACTTAAGAAAAGAAAAGCTTCCTAGTATACTTCTCCAAATTTAACCGTTACGTAAAGGAAACAGGCTAGAACAACTCCATACTAGTTAATAGCCTTATTAAATCCCTAAGCCCTAAACTAAAAACCTCCCTAATAGGTATAGATTTACTAGGAGCCCTTAACGCCTACGCAAACGCTATTAATAAATGGTATAATAATATACTATGCCTAACACCCAAGCCCACTCCCTAATATAATATAATAACTCCATAAACGTTTACTAAGTTATTATCTTAGCCTAAGCACCCTAACGCTATAGATATTAATATAGGGACCCTAGGATACGCTCCACTAGGGTCCCCTAAATAAAAACGACGCATTAAGCTAGGCCTTTACTTTAAATGCGGAAGCAAGGACTATATCTTAAGATACTGCTCCGTCCCTATGCCCCAATATAATATACAAACGGCTAACACTAACAACTGTTTACCGTATTAATCCTCCAGTTACCGCCCCTAATCTTTACCTGGTTCCAGCCCCGTATCTAGTAAGCACCACTTATAAGAACAAAGTTATAACTAATATTTTATAGGAACCCCTTCCCGCTCGCCACTAAAAGGTATATCCTGGAGTTAAGTTACTCTTTAGGACAGCTATATTACAGGATCTTATTAAATATATTAGATGTTCTAAACCCTAACTCTTAGGATTATAGTATAACCATTAACTGCCGTCTTTAGCAGAAAGGTTAATAGGCTAATACTTAAGTCCTAATTAACACAGGAGCTAGCAGTATAGGATTTATTAATAAGATCTTTGTATAAGATAATAGGTTTACCCTAACACCCCTTAACTAGCATATTAATATATTTGGATTTAATAGCAAACGCACTATCTTAGGCCATATTACTTATATAGCGGCCCTAAGACTTTAATACCTAAACCACAAAGAGTTAGTTAAGCTCTTTATAACTACCCTAGGTCACCTAGTAATCCTTAGACAACCCTAGATAAAGCTATATAAGGTAACCACCAATTAGGACAACCTTAAGCTTCTATTTACCGCCTCCTATTACAAGCAGAAGTGCCTTATAACTTGCTGCTTAGACCCTAAACCAAAATCTAAAATTTCCACTAACGTCCACCCTATACCTAAAAAGTCCACCCAATTCCACCAACCCGAGAATTCTACTAGATTCCATCAATATAAGAATTCCACTAACGTCCACTAAGAACCCAAAAATTGCACTAAACCACACAAACTGACCCTAACTACTATACTGCCCTAAACTAAGCAGAAGCCTAAGCTTAAGCTTAATATATAAAAGTACCAAAAGAACTAGTATTCTATTATAAAAAGGATACTTAAAGAACCTGGACCTAAATCTAATACTAACTCCGCACCTAACACCAAACCTAAAACTATATAAGAAACTAATGATAACCTAAGCTTGCTTAACACCTTAGATATCTATATAATTAGAGCTACCCTATTAGCACAACTTACTAGGAAACCTAAATATACAATCTTCGCCCTTACAATGGCTGATATTAAAAAGGCCCTAGTACCAAAGAAGTACACTAACCCCGCCACAAAGGTACTAGTAGAGTACCATAACTATCTAGATATATTCTTATAAAAGGAAGCCAATAAGCTACTAGAACGCCGTCTATACAATTATAAGATTATAATTAAAGAAGGAAAACATCTAGGATTTAGACCCCTATATAAGATATCCTAAAACAAACTCTAGGTACTACGGAAGTACTTAGATAAATATCTGGATAAAGGATTTATTAGAGTAAGTTCTTTACCTATAGCCGCGCCAGTAATCTTTATTAAGAAACCTGGCGGTAGTCTACGCTTCTGCGTAAACTACTAAGCTCTTAACGCTGTTACTGTTAAGAACTAATACCCAATCCTATTAATTTAAGAAACACTAAACCGATTAAGTAAGGCTCGCTTTTATACAAAGCTTAATATTATCTACGTATTTAACCGCCTTTATATTACAAAAGGAGACAAATAGCTTACTACATTTTGTACTCAATACGGATTATTTAAGTACTTAGTAATGCTATTTAGCCTCATAAACGCCCCAAGTTCTTTTTAATACTTTATAAATAACACCCTGCACCTATACCTAGACGTCTTTTATACTGCTTATATCAACGATATCTTAATATACAGCAATAATCTAGCTAAATACCGAAAATATATTAAACTGGTCCTATAAGCCTTGCGTAGGGCCGGCCTATAATTAGATATAGATAAATGCGAGTTCTATAAAACAGAAGTTCTATACCTTAGACTTATTATTTCTATAAATGGCGTACAAATAGACCCTAAGAAAGTTAAAGTGATTATAAACTAGCAAGAACCTAAGAACATCAAGGATGTAAGGGCCTTTATAGAATTCGCTAATTTCTACTAACGGTTTATTAATAACTTCTCCACCCTAGTTTTACCCCTTATGGCCTTAATATAAAAGGATAAAGCCTTTATCTTTAACAAAGAATGCAAGAAAGCTTTTACTTACCTAAAAGTTATATTTACTATCACACCTATACTCTAATACTTTAATCTAAACCGAATAAGTGTTATAAAAGCTGACTCATCCAACTATATTACTAGAGGCATTCTATCTCAATATAATAAGGAAGGAGTATTGTACCCCATAGCATACTTTTTAAAATAACTAAGTCCAGCTAAATGTAATTATAAGATCTATGATAAGGAACTGTTAGCTATTATCAGATATTTTAAATAATAGCAACCTAAACTAAAAGGCTCTAGATTTCCAATTAAGGTTCTTAGCAACTATAAGAACCTATAGTACTTCATAACTATAAAACAGCTAAGCCACTGTTAGGCCCGCTAGTTAGAATATCTATCCTATTTCCAATTCTCTATTATATATCGCCTAGGCGTTTAAGGCCAGAAGCCTAATGCCCTAACCTAACATTTATAAGATGCACCAGCTTAAGAAGAAGTACACTCCTACCGCAATCAAACCCTACTCCACCCTAAACTATTCAAACCCCCTACTAAAGACCTCTCGGTATATATCCTTAAAATAACCAATTAAACTATTAAACAGATTATAGCTAATAAATACCCAAACAATAAGTTTATCCAAGAGATGCTTAAGCTAATTCAAAACAGTGTTAGACGCTCTAAAAGGATTTCTTTAAGTAAATGCGAAGCTTATAGAGACCGCTTATACTACTAGAACCGTCTAGTTATACCTAACTATGATAAACTTAAGCTTAAGCTCCTCAAATATATACACAATCTACTAGTAGCCGGTCACCTAGGCTAAGGGAAAACCTTAGAGCTACTCTAACAAGAATACTATTAGCTAAATATGTATAATATAATACAAAGGTACATCTCTAGCTGCCACACCTGCTAATAAGCTAAGGCTTCGCATAAGACGTACAATGGCTTTCTAAAGCCACTACCTGTTCTAGACCGAAGATAGAAGGATATCTTAATTAACTTCATTGTTAATCTCCCTATAAGTAGAGGCTGTATAAATATTATAGTAGTTATAGACCAACTATCTAAGATAAAACACTTAATCGCCTGCCCTAATATATTAGCGCCTGCTGTTGCCTAACTGTTCCTGGATTATATATGGAAACTCTATAGACTTCCTAAAACAATTGTCCCTAATAGAGGCAGACAGTTTATCTCTGCATTCTGGAAAAAACTAACTACCCAACTCTATATTAAAGCACTGTTGTCTACGGCATACTAACTAGAAATAGACGGTTAAACGGAACGTGTAAATGCTATAATGGAACAGTATATTTAGATATACACGTTGTATTTACAGGACAACTAGATAGACTGGCTTATATTTACCAAGTTTACTATAAATAACTCCATCTCAGAAACCATAAAGGTCTCCCTATTCCTGGCTAACTACGGCCAGTATCCGCGAATAGGTTTTAAACCCTTTAGTAATATTCCTTGCCTAGCTTATCAAGCCTTATAAGTTATAGAGGCAAATTAATTCATAAAGAAGATAGAAGAACTATAAGAGTTCCTTACTAATAAAATAATATGGGCCCAATCTGTCTATGAAGCCGCAGTAAATAAGAACTAAACCCTAGCACCAGCCTACCAAATTGGTGACTTCGTTTGGCTAGATATAAGAAATCTAAATATAAAACAACCTACTAAGAAACTTAATTGAAAGAACGCCGGCCCTTATAAGGTTGAAAAGGTTGTCTCTCCTTATGCTTACCAACTAAAGCTCCCTAATACGGTTAAAATCCACCCCATATTCCATACGTCAGTCCTCCGCCCTACTGCCCCTATATTGGACGCCCTGCCTAGACAGATCTAGGACCCTCCCCCACCAGTTAAGGTGGATGGTAAGAATAAGTACTTCGTTAAAAGAATTAACAATATTAAGTATAATAAACAGAAACGCCAGTATATGTACCTCACGAAGTGGAGAGGCTTTACTAAACCCTTATGGGAACCTATCGACTCTATAGGACTTATATAAGCTGCAGAAGACTTTTATAAACTTTACCCAAAACTACCACAGCCCCATCTCGCAGAAGCTCGAGTTTAAAGGGGGGGTACTGTCACGGGACCACCCCGTAACACCTCGTATACGTCCACCTATTTCCACCGTCTCAATCTCTATATTAACGACTCAGTTAATTAAGGCACGTGATGGCAATCTAAGGCAATTTGCTATCACGTAACGGCAATCTAAGGCAATTTGCTATTACGTAACGGCAATCTACGGCAATCTGCCGTCCTCCACCATATTCCGCCAAATTCTACCAAGTTCTACTAAGACTATAACCCAAAGCCTATTCTGCCCTATGCACGTATTAACCAAGCAACTAAGTTAACAATATATACCCTTTTCCTCCCGTTTCCTTACTTTCTTTCCTTACGCAACGTCTTGACATTATTACACAGTTCATGTACGTAGCCTAATAATATCTACTTTGCTATATATTATCGTCACCCGTACTTACTCCGTGATAGTCGCGTAGCTAGAGACCCCAGTACCAGCCAGTATCACTATAAGGGAAGAGTAGCACGTAGTAGAGCGGCATATATGCGGTATATATTAAGTTAATACGGTAGTATCATGGTTACTTATTAGGCGCATAACGCTCTATAAATATAATATCGCAGAAGCTAGTATTACTGTACTTATCTAGTATAATAACGGCCACCTTGTCGCTTATTAGGAGGTTCTTACAGTGCCAATTAGTACCAGCTTCTAAGATAAGCTATATCTATAGGTTTAAGATAATTTGTAATAGGGTTGTTACGGGCTAAGCCTAAAGCCATTCCCTTATGGTTTAATAGAAGGCAATAAAAAGGTTCTATACCTTAGATAGTATAGCAGTAAGGTACTATAAAATAGTTATATCTAGCTAAATATTAGGACGGGCCTATAGCCGGACATCTATAGCATAACTAGGGTTGTAAAAGTATAGCTAGGTATACCGCGGAGCAATATTAGTAGAATGCTCCAGTGGGCCCTATAAATAGTAAAGCTTACCATATATCTAGAAGCAATTTGGGCCGCCTCAGGCTATACCATGGTTAGTAATGGTACAGTTTATAGATATAAAAGCTAATACTATATTATATGCGCGGAGCCGCTCCCTAAACTACCTAGCAGAAGTACTATAGAACTCTAAAAGGTCGCGTAAATATTCTAGCGGAGGCTAAAATAGAGGAAGGTTTATATTGCCGTGCTTATAGTAGGCTTTAAACTATAGATTATAGAGTAGTAACATACTAATATGTTTATTAATCTAATATAGGGCCGCATAGAAGTTGTAGGTAATATTTATAGGACAAAAATCTAGCTGCTCCGTAATATGGCAGATAGTAGTAATTAGACTACAATCTAGCTGCTCCGTAATAGGGCGGACTGTAGTAGATCACGGCTAAATTAATACGGGCGGTCGCGACTAGATTAATATGGGTCGTCGCGGCTGGATTAATACGGGCGGTATAAAGAGGCGGAAAGTAGAGGGAGAGGCAGCAGCGGAAGCAGCGGAAGCAGTAGCGGAAGTAGTAGAAGCAGCAGCGGAAGCAGCAGAAGTAGTAGTGGAAGCAGTAGCGGAAGCAGCAGTAGTTACAGTTTAATTTATAGCCCACGGAAGGCCCGCTAAAGATTATCTAGACTATAAACGTCCCTTTTCTTTCTTATATATATAAGGTTAAAAAGGCAGCAAGTAAAAAAAGAATAAAAAGAACTAACCCTATAAGAGCTATAGGTCTTATATAGAGCTCCATAATAGTTTATTATAAAGTTAGTAGAAGAGCGATACTGGTTATAGGCAGTATAAAACATATAATTAGAAGGCATTTAGGCGGTAGATATAGGGAGTAGCAACTAGGGCAGTAGGCGTAAAAGATATTATAAAGAGTAAGGGGTAAGAAAAAGGTTAGGGAAAGAAGAATTTAATAGGGTAGTATGTGCACAATTAGGTGACCTGAGCCAATTTTTAGCCAATTAAATACTTAGGTTTAACCCAAACTCAGTATATATAAGACAAGAAATAAGCAAATTTTCCAAGGAAATTTTTTAAAATTGCTAATTTATAGCTGGCAATTTCAGTTCCTTAAAAAAGTTTACTTATTTCTCGCGCCTATAGCGGGCTTTTATCCTTTAGGACGAAGTCCTTTTAGGGATAAAGTCCTTTTAGGAACTAAGTAGCTGCCCTACTACTACCCTACTGCCCTACTACTGCCCTACTGCCCTACTACTGCCCTACTGCCCTACTACTGCCCTACTGCCCTACTACTGCCCTACTACTATACTATCCCCCTATATCTTAGCCTATAACGGCTAGTAATATATTAAGACTATAGCAACACCTCCGGATATATAATATTAGTAGTTACAGCATCCCTATTCTGCGGTAGTAATAGTAAAAGCCTAGCTATATTCTTTACTCTTAACAGCGCAATATATAGCTACCTATAGGTAAAGGCTAGTATATATAAATTAACACTAATAAAGTTAAAAGACTGCCCTTATAACTTGTTTACAGTTATAGCAAAGTATAGGTAGATTGAAAACTGCCTTCTACTAACAATAAACGGCAGTTCTTCTTCCGTAGAGGTAAGCTTAATATAAGGAATTAGCCGTAGCTAGTTGTAAAAGCTACTATTAAGTATCTAAGTTTTAATATAGCGGCGGCCTATGCGCGTAATAACTATATGGGTGCTGTTATAGAGCCCTTCCTAAGGATAGAGGTTCTATAAAAGGATTATAGGCGCACCTACCTTTAGGGAAAGCTTTAATGGAGGTAGGCTACTAGGGTTAAGTATCTATAAAAGCTTTGGCAGCCGTAGTATAATATTACTATTTTCTTCTTCTCTACTTTGCTCTATAGTATTTATAAAATAAAAGGTACTTAGGGAGCCATAGAGCCGTATAAGGATAGCATCGTTAATCTTAGCTATAGTATTATTGCAAATAGTTAGGATAGCGCAATCGTAGAAGGTATTAGGAGTAGTATATACCCGCATAAGCAATTGTGGAGGGTATATATACTTATAAAAGGGTTCCTTAGACTGCAACTGGGCTATACTAGGTAGGATAGTAACGCTGCTAAATAGGGATGTATTATAGGATAAGCTCTATACCTAAGCTGCAAACTACTAATTAACCTTACCCTAGCGGATATGTATATTTAACTATAGGGACAGTATATAGAAGGTAGGCTAGAGGAATAACTACTATAGATAGGTACCTATAATAGCTATATGGTTCCCCTATAGGATAACAAGCAGTATCTAAGTAAAGTTACTGCCTAAGATAGTAGGGAGACCGCTAAAGGTAGAGTTGTTAGAATGGATATCTATAAGTATAACGTCTTAGCCACCCAGACGAGACAGCCACCCACAGACCTGCGGAGGATAGGCCGGATAGGCCTCTCGGATAATAGACCTATCAGCTGATAGTATCCGGAGACTATCCGGATAGTCTCCGGATAGTCTTGGCAAAACCCCCTAATATACTTATACTTGTAATGCACCCCCCAATATTAAATAAATATTTTTTCTATTAGTATATATTTATAGAGCTTATAAAGCGCTTTAAAATGGTACCACTTTTATCTAAATATCCTAAGGATAAGTAATGTTATACAGATATAAAGCTTATAAGAGCTCCGCGGAATAAGGCCCCGCACGGAGCTCTACCAGCAAAAGCTCTGCACGAAGCTCTGCACGAAGCTCTGCGGAGGCTCTGCACGAAGCTCTGCGTACGGAGACTCTGCACCAAGCGCTGCACCAAGCTCTGCGTACGGAGGCTCTGCGCGAAGCTCTGCGGAGGCTCCGCATAAAGCTCTGCACGAAGCTCTACACGAAGCTCTACACGAAGCCCTGCACGAAGCTCTGCACGAAGCTCTATATAAAGCTCTGCACGAAGCTCTACATAAAGCTCTGCACGAAGCTCTACATAAAGCTCTGCACGAAGCTCTACATAAAGCTCTGCACGAAGCTCTACATAAAGCTCTGCACGAAGCTCTACATAAAGCTCTGCACGAAGCTCTACACAAAGCTCTGCACAAAGCTTTTATATAGAGCCTCCGTAGTAGAGCCGTCGTACGCAGAACCGTCGTACGCAGAGCCGTTATACAGAGCCTCCGTATGCAGAGCTTCGTGCAGAGCTTTATGCAGAGCCTTAGCAAATACCTTTAGCTTTCCTACTAATTAGATATCTCCTTTCTACCTTTTTATTTATACTTCTCTTTATATAAAATACTATAAAATAAAATAAAAATAGGAAAAAAGAGAGGAGACCCAGCAGTTTAAATTTAGTAACTTTTATCTACTCCTTATTATCCTC
>Ga0307507_10001799_pt1 | contig 47035 bp, 8 predicted proteins | sample 7_EM_MG_FD_207223 | JGI IMG/M metagenome (GOLD analysis project Ga0307507, IMG submission 207223) | Populus trichocarpa ectomycorrhiza microbial communities from riparian zone in the Pacific Northwest, United States - 7_EM | ecosystem: Host-associated > Plants > Roots > Unclassified | place...
GCGCGTCTTTGACGTTCTTGACCCGTGCTCACGTTCGTCCCGAGACACCTACGCACGTTCCCCTACAACCCCTATTTATACCTTGTACCTGGCACACAAAGACTCTTCTTCTTTATCCAATGTCTTTATATCAACCACGCATAGTTACGTGTACATAGCCTTCTCAATTACTACCTCGTTTAGTATATTGTATCCCGGTTCGTGCCTACTCCGTAACACTACATTAGATCCCTTTTCTACGTACCTAGTAGGCCTAGGGCTACTAGTTGCGGAGTATGCCTTTCTACGCCTTACAAGGGTAGGAACAGGAGCTGCTGGCTGCAGGTAGGCTAGGACGTTAGGGCTCTAATCTGGTATAACAAGACTCCGCGCCGATTTGCATATGGACCTGCCAACAAGACCTCGTGCCGGTATGCCTATGAGACAACCTGGCTTGCACCCTACTGCTACCGATTTCGAACAGGCACGTTACTGCCCTCTGGTTTGACCTCATATGGCTCGCATCCTACTGTATGACGACCCGCACCCGAACCTGTCGCTGGCATTGTACTGCTGTCCTACTAAACCTGCATCTTACCGCCCTACGAATCTAACAAGTCTCCGTGCTAATACGCCTACGGACCAACAAGACTCGTGCCAATACGCCTATAAAATGACACTAATAACCTATTATGCCAATAAGCCTACGACCTAAACACAACTAGGTAGAGCCTTGCTCCCTAAATACCCTACCAGATAGAGTATAGCTCTCTAGACTAACCCTATCGCTTGCATTATACTGCTACCTAAACTAATAAGCTCCGTGCCAATTTGCCTACAAAACCCAAGCCTGTTGCTAGTACCGTACTACTACCCAACACTAGCCCCATACTGCTACTAATAAGAGCCTATATATAAACCGTACCGACCTATACTATAACCATAAACACTATACTAACCGTATTATACTGCCGAATAAGCCATAAATACCACCTAAAAACGCCTATTTTAGACCAAAATCACCTATTTTATACCAAAAATTACGGCTATTTTTTAGGGGGACCTAGAGTAGGATAATAAGGGAAGACTATGGAGCTGCTAAAAGTAAGGAAAGGGACTATATAAGCTTTAGTAATGCGTCTCTAAGCGGCAAGGATAAGAGTGTAGCTAGCGATAGAAGCTAGGCTATACTTTGGGCCTAAGAAGTTAGTGGCCTAATAATAAAATATAGAAGAACTAAACTGGCGGAGCCTGCACAGCGCAGGACGTAGAAGGGCGGAGAAGGGCTAACAAATTTTTTTTCCCATAATGGGTTTTTTTAGTATACACACAATACGCCTCGCAGGAGCTTAAAAGTAAGGGGGGGTACTATTATAGAAGGGTACGATGTCTCTTAGATAGGAAAGTCACAGTACTATCTATCTATTAGTCAGTCAGTTAGTTAGTCAGTCTATCTATCTCTCTGTTAGTAATAAAGAAAGAAAAGAATATATTCCGTAAACTGGTAGGGTCGTAATTATAAAGAAGAAGGGAAGCCAAAGGCTCTATAAATACAGGAAAATGCCAAGACAGTAGGTGACGTCCAATCTACACTACTATATAGTAGTAACTCTTTGATTAACGTCTGATACGGATCCTATCTGGCCCACGCAGACTACTCCGTCATAGGGGGAAAACTTGTAATTTACAGGAAGAAAACCCTATAGTTGGGGGAGGAAAAACCCTATGAGCCACCTTAGTAGGATGAAAAACCCCGAATTGCCATGCCTGCACGTAGCCGCGGCCCTGCGGGCCTACAGCTACGTCCTCCTCCTTGGATGTTTTGAACTCCTTGGGAACCACTGCTTCCTTCTCTAGCTTATCCAAAGCTAGGGTTCACTACGTCCCAGCTAGGCCTTGCTAATTAATTGCCGTATGCTTGTAGTTGTGTCCCATATCTTAACCACCCCCTATATGCTATCTCTTATTGACCATTGCCATATACGCCTTGCCTCCCCCCCCTAAGGCCTATCGAAGGCGTAAGGGGGATTCATCCGTTCTACCATCCTAATACTAAAAGACAAGCGGGATGTGTGTGTGTATCTAGGTATCTTTTGTGCCTAGGCCCCAGTCACTAGGCCCTCTCTAAGGGCACCACTCCGTCGAGAGGAGACAAGGAAAACCGTACGGGGTTATCCGGCTGTCGGCTTCAGTAGTATTACGGCAGTACGGCGAGTGACCGCATGCTCCGCGGGCGATCGCCCTAGGGGTTAGGAGGGGCCGTATATTTGCTCATCCGTTCGTTCGTTCGTTCGCGCTTGTCTATTCATCGATGTGAGGTCGTTGATGCTTTCCATTGGGGTTTTTAGGGATGTTATCGAAAACTGCTTATCCATGTTGGATCGTACAGGTGCCCTGGATAGAACAGTGTAGTAGTCGTCGTATTGTAGAGGGCCAACAGTAGTGGTTTTCAAGATCTCACCATCCGAAAATTTTTCACCACCGCCCTTGACGCCCACAACCACCACCAGGTCCTGTCCGCACGCTGTGCGACGTCTCTGCGTTGGCTCTGGATCTGAACTTCGAAGACCAGGTTCGTAGCCGTCACCATACACTACTATATACCTCCCCTATTAAAAACGTTGTCCCCTAACATTCTATACTATAGAAGAATAGCCAAACGAAAGTAAAGCAAAAATAGAATAGAAAAAGAAAAGCATAAAATAGAATATAGGAAATCTCTTTCTCCTAGTAAAATACCTATTAGACACGCACTAAAATAAATACACCTATTAGCCGTACTAGTTGCCTATATACTATACCCACCAGCGTCACTGGTTAAAAGTATAAATACACGCACTAGCCGCCCTAATTGCCTATATACTATACCTACTAGCGGTACTAGTCAAAAGCGTAATTCTGCAGCTGCCTTTACAGCCTTGCAAAACTATCCTATGATATCCTTCCGTTATCTATAGCTAAGATCTGATCTTCCTACTAGTAACTAGAACAGTAAACCAGAAATAATAATAGTAGCAGTAACAGCAGTAACAGCAGTAATAGTAACGGTAGTAGAAACAGTAATAAAAGCAGATAGTCAGCGCGGTAAAATAAAATAGAACAGTTAGTAGTAGAACACTCAGTAGAATAACTCAGTAACAATTAGTAAGTAGTAGGACATCCAGTAATAGAACTTTTAATAGCAGAAATCTTAGTAGCGGCAGTTAGTTGATGACAGTTAGTTAGTAGCAGTCAGTCAAAACAACAGTAGCAGAATAATCGGAACAGTGGAACGGAACGGTTAGTAGAAACAGCAGTTATAATTCAAAATAGCAGCAGTAGCAGTAGTAGCAGTAACAGAACGGTTAACGGCATTCGGTTAGTAGCGGTCAGTTAGTAGCGGCTAGTTGGACAGCAGTAGGGCGATTAAAACGGTATAGTATAGCGGCCAGGAGAGTAATAGCAGAACAGTTAAAACAGCATTAGGCCTAGAATAGGTCAATTAAAACAGTTATCTAGCAAATCTCGCAGCGGTACAGATCCAGCACAGTCAGATAGAACAGTAGAGACGGAACAGTTAGTTAAGACAGCAGGGACAAAATAGCTAAATGGAATAGTGGTAGTAGCAGCGGTAATAGCAGGGCAGTTAATCAAGATAGCAGAGGCTCTAGCTTAGTTTAATTATTTAGTTAATCGTTTAATATTAAAACTCTATATCTAGCTCTGCGTCTGGCTGTGCATCTAGCTATGCATTAGTAGCTCTATATTGTATACTCTACGTTCATGTCTACGTGCGTGCCTATATGCGTATCTGCGTGCCTGCCTTGACTGCCTGACAAAGACTGTCTAACTGGTCGGCAACGACGTGCTGCAACTGATTGTTTAGTCGTTCAATTAAGGTAGAAAGTCAGCCTGGTTAAAAGCTCTAATTGTCCTAACTTAAATACAAAGACGGCGTTTAACTAATTAAGATTTAATAAGGCCCTAGCTTAACTTAAGGTATTTTTAGCTGTATGTATAACCAAGGTTCTATATCTATAGACAATTAATTAAGACCTCCGTGTAGGCATACAATCAGTCAAGGCTCCGCATCTGCCGTTCAATTAAGGCTTTATATACATAGGCGTCCAGTTAAGCTGCCATACTGTTATCTAATTAAGGCTCTGCACCTGTGTGCTCCGTATCCGTAGACTCTGCGTATAACTCCGTGTGAGACTCCATATAGAGATCTGTATCTGCGTCTATAAGAAAGACCGTTCTGGTTAACCAGTCCATAGGCGTTAAGACGGGCGGCAATTAATCAATAAAGGAGGGCCAAAGGGAGAGGTTCCTGCAGAGGCTATCTATCTACTATTATAGGACCTTTAACTGCTAATTAAAGACGTCTAACGGCAACGGTAACTGATTTAATTTAACCGTAATAATATACAATCGACTAATATTTAAATAGGGTATTAGGTTGGCCCGACTGAAAGCTCTAGTTAATCCAACTTAACTATAGAGGCGGCGTCTAACTGGTTAAGATTTGACTAAGGCTCTAGCTTAACTTAAGGCGTCTTCTGTTATACATATAACCTAGGCTCTGCATCGTTGCATACTTAATTAAAGCTTTTAAATCTATTAACGTTCTATTAAGGCTCTATATCCGTAGGCTCTATACCTGCGGACAGTCAATTAAGACTCTAGCTATGCAGCCGTTCGGTTAAAGCTCTGCATCTATAGTCAATTAAGGCTCTTAGTATCCACCAGACGTCCAATCTAAAGACCTGTCCTAAGACTTCCTCCTTTACGAGCACTAACGGCAGCTTCCTCTAAACTATTACCACAGGCCTAGTGCCCTTGTAAGACGTCCCTAATAGCTGCTTTCTTTCCTTTTAGAACCGTCTTTGCTCTTAGCTTCTTTAGCATATCCTTAGGCTTTTATAACTGCTTCTTTACCCCAGCTATTAGCAGTACGCTCGCGTATCCTTAATCTTCTTCCAGCTTAAGAGCCTTCTTAGAATTGTCTTCTACTTTTAGTCTCTTAATTACTATCCTGCTGGCTCTACGTTTCGCCCAAGTCGTCCTTAATATTATCCAGTATTAGCTTCTTGGTTGTTGTAACTATCTCCATTATATATCCCTTGCCCTTGTGTCCACAATACAGTCCTTCATCAAGACAACCTCTTAAGGAAAAGCGCTAGCTCCTATATATCCAAATCCTGTTCTCCTTATAATCCTTAATAAGATCCTTTACTAGTTTATCCCAATACGGCTTAGTCCTGTCTTCGGTCATATAAGGATAGTTTAGGCTTATTATAGTCAGCTGCGTCCTGTGTGCGATCTCTTACAGAGTATCTTTATCACTGCCTCTTTATATACTGCTTTGCCGTTTCCGCGGTACTTAATCACTAATATTGTGTTATTGCTCTTATACAGATCCCTTCCTTGCCGCAGTGTCCGTTCTTGTTGTGCAGCTAGCGCAGTACTGAATTCGGATAGTAGTAATAGTTATGCTACAATCAGTTGTTATTTAAATAAGGAATAAGGTCGGCCCAGTTAAAGGCTCTAATTTAACAACATTCAACTAACTTAATTCAGTGACAGTAATATGCTAATATTAAGGCTCTAGCTTGATTCGACTCTCTAATTAACCATAGCTTCTATGTAGTCATTCAATTAACCAAGGCTTCCATACAGTCATTTAATTAAGGCTCTGCGTCTAGCTCTGTATTATATAATCAGCTCTATATCCATGCAATCAATTAAGGCTCTTTGTGCCGTTCTTATTATATAGCTGGCGCATTTAAATTCTAGGGGCGGTATAGAGTTCTGCCGGCTCTATTACTAAATGGACTAATTAGGATTTTCCGTCCCTAGGATAGAAAATCGCTATTAGTTTATTAACAGGCGGTAAGCTAAACTAATATCTTTTGTAGTAGGTCAACGCGTTTAACAACACATCACAGTTAAGAAAGTAAATATAAAAGGAGCTTTAGGAAATACAGTAATTAAGCAGACAAAATAGAAATCTTTTATACAGTTATTACCTACGTCCCCTCCCCTACCTTAGAACTTAACTGTCCCCTAGTCGAATATCCTACACCTACTACAGAGCTCTTCTTCCTGGCCTCAGCTATTTTATCCATAGGCCATGACCTAATCTAGACGTAATCTCCCAGTCGTACATTCTTCTCCTACGGCAGAGCCTGCGGCCCAACAGTTGTCCTGGTTATACAACTATCTCTAGGGGTCAAGCAAGTATGCGGACATTACTAGCTGGGCGTTACTACTAAGTCCATAGGTCGTACTTAACAGTAGTCTTCCCAGTTCGGACTTGTCCCGTCACTAATCTTCAGTACTACTCCGTTATGGAAAGCAGTAAAATCCGTTTATCCTATAGGGGCTTATTTCTGCGTCTATCCTTAGCCTTCCCTTTTCTAATTTAGCTGTCCATCTAAGCCTATTCCTTAGTGCGTACGAAGCCAGTTCTTAATACCTTTCAGCCGTTCTTTATTGCCAAGCCATGGAAGCTTAGGTCCAGGTTATTCGCGCATTCTAGCTACCAGTCTTCCTTAATTAGATAGATATACAAATCCTTACTAAACAAGATCCTTTAAGCCTTAACATTTATACTAGGTAAAACGGTGACCTCCTCCACATCTAAAATAGGTCCATTGGCCTAATCCTCGCGTACCTCACTAACCCCATGCGTCCCATTGCGGCCATCCAAAGGCAGTAGAATCTCGCGGATATTAGGGACCTTGCGGATATCAAGAACCTTGCGGATACCGAGAATCCTATGGATATTAAAAGTCTTGCGGAGATCAATAGCCTTGCAGAGATTAACAGCCTTGCGGAACAAAGGGAGCTTAGGTACTATTCTGCCAGTCTTTATATCCTAGTGCTGAGCTGTATCCTTGTGCTGGGCTTTAAACTACAGCCTAATTTAATAGCGTTGCGTGCTTCCTTAGGTCCAGAAGTCTTCCTTCCCTTCGGCGGTTAAGCTTATTCCTTTACTGCTATAGCTCTTGTATAAGCTGGACATTCAGGACATCTTCCTCCAGAAAAACAACCATTCGCTCAACATTCTCTGCAGCCACTATTCTCGACTCTACGGCCTCCTTCAGCCTTTTAAACATAAGGGTGCTAGGCTTGTCTGCTACAGCTCCTGTCTTTTCTATTACGTACCTACAGCATTCAATAGGGAGTCCTTGCATAAACCACCACCCCCTTTCTTACTTAGTAAGGTTTCCTACAGCTACTGCTTTAGCTAAGATAGTAGTAAAATCCTATATATAGTAACACAAGTCACCTAGTTATTCCGCAGATATTTAAACAAAAGCTTCCACAAAGTCTCTTATCTCCATACATCAGTAGTAGTCCTTAGTTCAATATTCGGTCCTAAGCTTCCTCACAAGCTCCATCCAGTTACCAATTACAAATTTAGGCAGGCTTTAGATCCACATCCCTATCCAGTAATTACAGTACTCCAAAAGGCCCTAGTGCTTCTCACTCATTATATAATGTCGGGTGCATAGCTATTTGTACTATTCAATAAACTACAACACATTCTGCCCTATAAAGTAGGAAGTCCTAACAGTTCCTAGGGCTGGCATAGGCTGAACTATAACGCAGATCTTGTCTCAAGCCGTTAACTACTAGTTATAAGGTGCATCTAGAGCTTTATCCTTAGGAGCCTATAGGTAATCCTTACAGTTCTTATCCTTTATCTACTGAGGGTCATCAATCCTAGGTGTCACAGGTGGACGCTACAGCAGGTCTGCTTATATGGCTATAGTCTTAACAGAGGATATCCTAGATAACTATCCTAGTAGGACCTTAACAGGTGCATACTTCGGCTGGTCTACTTATATAGTTATATCCCTAGCAAAAGGCACCTGCTTCTTAACACCTAAGGGGGGGTCTTCCTAGGAGAGCACAGAATCTTCCTCTTCTACCACTACCGGGTCTCAATACGTCCATCTATTTTGGCCTACTGTCGTTCTATACGGTAGGTCCTTATAGAGTGCCTCTAGGGCCGCTACTAACATAATCCAGATAGCTTAAAAGAGGACAAAGCTAAGCCAGAATAGGAAGCTTTTAAAAGCAGATCCAATCTTATATACTTACAGCCTTGCTCGGTATTATCTCCATTCTTAAATGGCAGCGTTAACTTCCTTTACCGCCAGATATCTTAGATCTCGTTTCCATCTAATTAATTAGCCCTTAGCTTATCGTCTCTACATCTTTAACAATATTCTGGCCATGCTCGTACGCGCACAGGTAGCGAGACTTCAACGGCTAGTAGTTGTCTAATTGGCTCACTAGTTCACTTAACACCAAATTTCTAGAAACAGGCACCAAACCTAACTCCCAAGACCTTTTAACCTACACCATTTTACCTCTTATTGCCACTCTTTTAGCCTATACGTTAAGTCTAGCCGTCCTATCTTTTTCCGCAGTCTTTCTATTTAGGGTCTACCTAGTCCCCTTTACTATCCAATACTGCCTGGTTCTCTGGTTCCCTGGTTCTGTATCTAGCTGGCCGTTCTTTTAGCTGGCCGTTCTTCTACAGCTGGCGGTTCTTCGGTAGTCGTAGTATATTCCTACATGTCTCCTATATATATAGTTGTGTATAGAATACCAGACTTCTAATCTAAAGAGCTTGCCGTCGTCCCCACATAGAATGCCAAATAATATATGGAAGGGTACAATGTCTCTCAGATAGGAAAGTCACGGTACTATCTATCTATCAGTCAGTCAGTCAGTCAGTCAGTCAGTCAGTCTATCTCTCTGTCGGTAATAAAGAAAGAAAAGAATGTATTCCGTGAACTAGTAGGGTCGTGATTATAAAGAAGAAGGGAAGCCAAAGGCTCTATAAATACAGGAAAATGCCAAGACAATAGGCGACGTCCAATCTACACTACCACACTATTACGGGACTTACTTGTTCTCACGTCTCTGCGCGTCTTTAACGTTCTTAACTCGTGCTTACGTTTGTCCCGAGACACCTACGCACGTTCCCCTATAACCCCTATTTATACCTTATACCTAGCATATAAATGTTACGGACAGCTTAAGTACGATGTTACGACTACTTGGGGAAGAGTCGGAAGAAGCTAGTTAGTTAATACAGGTACGGTCCAAGATGGAACCGGTAGAGCCATGTGACAAGGAATGGTAACCGAGGTTATGTAGTGTGCTACGTGTTAAACAAGAGGAACGGGAGGAACTTACGTACCTTATATATAACACGTACCTCACGTACAAGAGAGGATTTCTTAGGCGTACGGTTGTGTATTTAAAGGACCTTAGTCCCTACCGTAGATAGTTCTCTCCTTATAGTAAATCTTAGAATATAATTAGAGTAAATCTATTAGGCAACCACTCCACTAGTTATTATTATATTATTAACTTCTTGTTTACCTATACACCTAGCCTAATAATAGGACCTATTATAGTTCTTACTATAAGGTTCTATTACACATTTACTACCTAGTTATGGTATTAATAAAGTTAAATAACATGCCACCCAAAGCACTAGTTGTGATGCTATTAACGGCAACAACTACCTTAGGATTAGGAGACACTAATATAGCAGATATAGACTTATAAGTGGTTACAAAAGGTTAGTTATAGGAAATAGTTAATTATTTATTAGATAATAATAGGATACTTAAGGAACATATTAATAGAATTAGAGCAGTAAAGGTTAAGTTACCGTTAATTAAACAATTCTTAGGAGAAAGCTTAAAACTTAAAGGATTCCTTATACAAATACACTTTAAGGTTATATAGAAAGGAGCAAAGTTGGTAACACTTATAGATTAAATGGCGTACGCAGGATTGTTTTTAACAGAAAGAGCACTAAAATAGTTTAAACCTTACCTTATAGAAATATAAGTTAGCAGTATAATAACTACTAACTAAGATATATAGTTTATATTTACCAGTTAGAACGGGTTTATAGAAAGACTAATATAGATATTTAAAAACCTAAAAGCATTAACTATAGTAGAACGGAAGCTTTAAAACTTAGTATAACATTCTTTAGTAATTAAGTACATAACATAGTTTTAGACACTTATAATATAGGTTAAGTGGAATAATAAGGCGCTTATAGCATAGTATAAATAGGGACTTAAGGCTAAAGTCTAGGACGTAATTATCTTAATAGAAGATATAGAAAGTCTATAAGACTTAATAGATTAGTTAATAAAGATTAATAATAGGATCTATTAAAGGGAATAAGCCAAAAAAGGGTAAGATAGAGTTCCATAGTTATATAAGGCGTAGAGTACGCATTAGCAGACACAGAGCTAAAAACTATAGAATAGCGCAGAGCTAATAGACCTAAGTGGTACCAAAGAATCTAAAAGATAGATAAAGAAACTATAGAAACCTAGAGGTTAAGAATTAAGTAATTATAGGACTAGGGAGTAGAGGCTAAACTAGGGATCTTAGCAGCAGAAGATATTTAGATGGACTCTATAATAAGAAAAATAGTTTAAAAATAGAGCTTATATAAATTATGGAAAACAAGATTATTTTGCTAGAGACTATAGAGGTAGTTAGAGTAACTACACAGTAAAGGGCACTAGGTTATTAGAGTATAATAATATAGATATAGGGATATTGCGCGGGACTAAGGAGTGTTTAATTAAACACTTTACGTTTTGTTATAACAACGCATACTAAATTTATAAAGACGCTAAGTATGGCGCAAGCTATTGGCTATAAAAGCCAAAGTGAAAAGGACTTAAAGGAACTAGAGAGTTAGATAAAGAATAGGATTAACTCTATAAGCTAGATTAAGATATTAAAGTAATATATAGATAAAGATTAGTAACAATAATAATAGAGTTAAAGTACTTATTAATTAATAGTAATAAGGAAGGAAATAAGGCTAACTAGGAGCACTTATACCTTAATAACGCAATAGAAGTAGAGACTGAAACCACTATAGAACACAGATTAGTAACGGGTATTATAACACCATTAGATATAGCATCTATTACTTTATAAAACGGAAGGAGTAATATCTAGAGACAATTAAGCAAGCAGATAACTACTAGTGCTAGCTTACCACTTATAAAAGGCAAAAGGCTATAGGTCTAAGATTCTTAAGAAGAGATAAGGAAAGCTCTAGACTTATAGGACATAATAAAAATAGCTTAAGAACCTATAATGGATGGAAACTAATAGGAAAGAGCAGTAACTTAGTTTAGTAATAAATAAATAAGTATAGGATATAAGTTTAAGAATTATAAGTTTAGGGAATGGGTAAAAACATTAGTAGGAAGCTAAGATTTTAAGAAACAAATAAGAACTATAGTAATTCTAGGTAAACATAGTGTTCAGCCTAAAGATTAAAAAGTTAATACTAAGATTAAAAAGCAAGACAACTTTAAAAATCTAGCTGTAAGACGCAGAAAATAGGAAACTATGGATAAGTTTAAACAAAGAATTATTATATAGCAAGAGCAAAAGTAAGACAAGAGGTTAGCTATGCTAGGTTATATAAGGGATAGAGCACCCGTATAAAGAGTCACTAATAGGCCTAGTGTAGGAATGCCTAGAGTAAAGTAGTTAGATAAACTAGAATAAGAAGAGAATCTAGATATTCTAGTTAGGTTTAAAAAGAGATATACTAAAGAATGTCACAACACAGTAATAACAAGGTACTTTCTTATAGACAGACTATATACACTAAACCAGTTATATGGAAAGTGGTATAGGCAATAACATAATAATAAATAGGAAGACTTTTATATATAGCTAGATAAAAAAGTTGTTTAAGACTAACCTATTATAGAAAAACGCATAAGTTATATTAAAGGAGCGTTAATTATAATATTAAGGAACCTAGAAGAGGGATCTAGGGACTAGAGAGAAGAATAATAAATCTTAGTACCTGTAGCAGAAATACTAGTAGTTAAGTTAACTAGGTATTAGTTTAAACTTAAGGATAAAGATAAGCTAAGAGTTAACCTAAGTCACCTAGCGCATTATATGTTATTGTGGATAGCTTATATAGATAATATATGTAATATATATAGGGCACTAAAAGATAAAAACCGGAAGTACCTAGTAAGGATATATTGGGCACTAGAGGAAAAACGGTTTAGAGACGCCAAGTATATATAGAGATGGCACCTAGTAGAAATACAGAGTTAAGGGGACCTAATACTTTAACCTAAAAGATTCCTTATAGAAGAATACCTAGATAGATAATAGTAGTGGGACTGCCTAGAGAATACTTATCTATAGTATATAGAGAAAAAGAAATAAACTAAGTATTGGCTAAAAGTGGACTAAGTACGGATAGAATCTAGCAGCTAATAGTTAGGAAAAGGGGAGGCCTATAAAACTAGAGGGAACTAGTGTAACGGAACCTTGTAGCAGGAACTACGGTGGGTCCTATTATTGGGCTGGGTATGTAGGTAAGAACAAATCAACAACGTAATAACAACTGGTGGAGTGGTTGCCCAATAGATTAACTCCAATTGTATTCTGAGATTTACTACAAGGAGAGAACCATCTACGGTAGGGACTGAGGTCCTTTAAATACACAACCGTACTTCTAAGAAATCCTCTCTTGTACGTGAGGTACGTGTTATACGTGTTATACGCGGGCGTACACTGCGTACACTTTGTACACTACGTATAACATTATGTGACTCGCTTACCATTCCTCGTCACATGGTTCCACCGGATCCATCCTGGACCGTGCCTGTATTAACCAACTAGCTTCCTGCGACTCTTCCCCAAGTAGTCGTAACATCGTACTTAAAGCGTCCGTAACAACTAGTAGTAGAGCCTTAAACCCTTAAGGGAATCCTAGGATAATATCTAAACTTATAAGTTAAGTAGCAAGATTAACAGTTTAAAGCACTAATAGATAGTAGAGCAATAAAAAACCATATATTACTAGTAGCAGTGGAAAGAATAGGGTTACTATATAGACTAAAGGAACATCTATATCTACTTATAACAATTTTAGGAGATTAGATAGCCTATAAAGAAGGCATTATTAATTTTAAAATAGGACCTATTTAGTTAACTATTAAAGGGAGACCAGTTAGAATGTCTTTTAATATCTTACTATTAAGAAAAGATAAGGCGATACTAGGAATACCTTAGTTATAGAAATACAATCTAAAGATTAATTGGGTTATAGGTTAGATTAATATTAGAGATACTTAATAGCGTAAGATGTAATAGCAAACCAAGTTAGTATAATACCAAGTTAGAGCAATATATAAAGAGACTAAGTAAGGCTTAAGTTATATACTAAAGAGATACCACAAGTATAGAAAAAAGTTATAGTTACCGGAAAGTAAAAAGCTGTTAGAGTATATAGCATAGGACTATAAGATAGAGTTAGAACCAAAAATAAGTCTAAAGTTCTTTCTAATCTATAAGCTCACTAAAATAGAGTTAGTGGCACTTAAAGAGTTTATCCAGAAGAACTTATAGAAGGGATATATTAGACCGTTATAGTTATTAGCAGAATATCCAGTACTATTTATCCTAAAGAAAAACGGAAAACTTAGGATGTGTATTAACTACAGATAGTTAAACAGCATCACTAGAAAGGATAGGTATCCTTTACCCTTAATTAGCGAAATCTAAGATAGGATAGGCAACGTAAAGATCTTTATAAAGATAGATCTGAGGTAGGTATACCATTAGATTAAGATTAAGGAAGGCAATAAATAGAAGGCAGCCTTTAGGTCAAAGGAAAGACTATACAAGCTATTAGTTATGCAGTTTAGGCTTATAAATACACTAGTAATGTTCTAGAAATAAATTAATAGTATATTAGAAGAACACCTTAATAAGTTTATTATAGTATACCTTAATAATATTATTATCTACTTAGAGAGTAAGAAAGAACATAAAGAATATATTAAATAGGTCTTAAAGAGACTATAAGAAGAACAGATGCTAGTAGCTATTAAGAAATACGAGTTCTTTACAAGAAAAACTAATTTTATAGAATTTGTTATTAAACCTAGAAGAATTAACATAGACCTAAAGAAAGTTAAAGCTATAGTAAGTTAGCAAGAACTAGAGAACGTTATATAGTTAAGATCATTTCTAGGGGTTTGCAACTACTATAGGAGGTTTATAGCATAGTGGTTAAAGAATATTAAGCCATTTACTTAATTAACGAAGAAAGAGGAACCGTGGGTATAGAAGAATAAGTAGAAGAAACTGTTTAAAGAGCTTAAGGAGATATTCACCTAGGAACTAATCCTTAAGGTTTACTAACTAAAGTTAGAAATGGTTGTTAGGATAGATATATTAGACTTCGCACTAGAAGCATATTTGCTATAAAAGCATTAGAACGCGTGGCATCCAGTGGCGTATTATAGTTAAAAGATAACACCACTAGAACTAAACTATAACATCTATAATAAAGAGTTGTTAGGTATAGTTACAGTATTAAAGGAATAGAGAGCATTCTTATAAGGCATAGAGAAACTATTTATGGTTAAGACAGACTATAAGAACCTTACAGGATTCCTAATAATAAAGAAACTTAATTAAAGATAGGTTAGGTGGGCGGAAATGCTTATAGAATACTATTTCAAAATTCAGCATACTAAGGGTACAGATAATGCACAAGCAGACGCTTTAAGTAGAAAAGCTAAACTACAAAACAAGGAAAAGCCATTAGGAGCTTTATTGCGAAAGAATTAAGATGGATTAATTAGGTATAATTACCCAAAAATCGCAGTAACCAGAGAAGGTTAGATCCACGAATTATTAGAGAGTGATTAGATATAGAAGATCTAAGAAGCATAGGCAGAGGATCTGGACACGGAATAGTATAAAAATAGAGAAGTAATCTACGTTCCAAGGTCCATTATAAGGGAATTTATTAAGTTATTCTATAGGGGACTAACTTAAGAACATAACGGAGCTATAGGCTTAGTATTAACACTTTAAGAGAAGTATATTATTTAAGGAATCTAGGGACTAGCGAGACAAGTTATAAAAGAGTGTTTAGATTGCTAAAGAAATAAACTAATAAGGTATAAGCCGTATGGAGGGCTATAACCTATTAAGACACTAGAAAGACTATAGGAAGTTATATTATAGGACTTTATTATTAAGTTACCAAAGTTAAAAGATCCTATTATAGGACAAGATTATAATGCGATCTTAGTAATAGTGGACAAGCTTACAAAGTAGGGGTACTTTATAGCATATATAGAAGAAATGTTAGCAGAGGATGTCGCTAGAATCTATATTAAGGAAGTGTTTGTAAGACATGGAGCACTAAGTAAGGTTATATTAGACAGAGATCCAAGATTTATAGCGGCATTCTAGGAGGTATTTTTGGCGGAATAAGGAGTTCGCGTAGTAACCTTAATAGTGTATTATCCGCAGATAGATGGACAAATAGAAAGACTGAACTAGATACTAAAACAGTATCTAAGGCACTATATTAATTACGCACAGAATAATTGGGTATTATTACTACCAGTTACACAGTTTGCATATAATATAACACCACAAGAAGGAACGGGAACGTTACTATTTAAGGCGAATTACGGGTATAAGCCAAGATCATTATTATTACCACATTAAGTAAAGAAAATAAGTAGTATAGCTAAGCAAAGAATAGAGACTTTAATAAATCTTTATATAGATCTTAAAGAAACAGCTAAACTAGTATAAGAGTAAATAAAAAGGTACTACAATGCTAAGAGATCTAAGGGACCAGATCTTAAGGAGGGAGATAAAGTATAGCTACTATATAAAAATTTTAAAAGTTAACAACTAAGCAAAAAATTGGACTATATCAGACTAGGACCTTTTAAAATTATATAGAGAATTTTATTAGTTATATACAAACTAAACCTACTAGCTAAAATAAGAATTTACCCTATATAGCATGTCGCAATGCTAGAGCCAACGCATAGGAACGTTAAACCACTAGTCTACAAGGCAGACACGTATAGAGGGCAAGAAGAAGATAAATAGCAAGTTTTAAAAATTATTAATTATAAAGACGTAAATAACGAAATATAGTATAAAGTAAAGTGGATAGGCTATAGTAAGACTACCTAGGAACCATTAAGCAACCTAGAGAACGCTATGGGAAAGGTATAGAAGTATTAAAAGAAAGCAGGTTAGGGAGTATTAAAAAAGAATCGCTAAAAGACAAGTTAACTAAGGGGGACCTAAAAGGAGCAACTACTACGTTACTTAGAGTTATTTCCTTTTCCGGAAACTCTACTCTCTTATTACCTAACTTAGCAAGACCCTACTTAACTAGCTTCTACTCCTTAGAATAAGCCTTCTTACGAACCTTCTTAAGACGGAGTAACTGAGCGGACGCTATAATCTAAGCGTTTAAGGCTTTCTGCTCCGTATCCCAAGAATGCTTAAGCTTAGCCAGGGCCTGCGCTAGGTTACTATTAAGTTTTATAGCGGCAGATTAAACATAAGACCCTATAATAGGTTACTTAGGAAACTTAAAAACTGTTAAGAGTTATAGGACGCGCATACTTAGCGTTAGAGGTAGAGCAAACATTATAGGACAACCAAATGTTTGCTTTAGTGCACTTTAAGTAAAAAGAGGGTTGTTAAGATAAAGGACTTACTAGCGCAATACAAACTAACCCCTCTTTTACACAATAAGAACATAGAGATAGCATTATTTCACCTAGCAATAGTATAGCAGCAACAGTGCGAGCACAACGTTGCGCGTATAAAGAGGAAGATGCTTTAGGTATAGTAAGTAAAGATATTAACTAAGTTAGTTAGACGGACATTACACCTCTAGTGGATAACTTGGAGATGTTAGAAATCTTTAAGGATGAAGATAAAGAGGAGGGAGATAGTATTACGGACAGCTTAAGTATAATATTATAACTACTTAGGGAAGAGTTAGAAGAAGCTAGTTAGTTAATATAGGTATAGTTTAGGATGGAACCGGTGGAGCTATATAATAAGGAATGGTAACCAAGGTTACATGGTGTGCTATATATTAAATAAGAGAAACGGGAGGAACTTATATACCTTACGTATAACACGTACCTCATATATAAGAGAGGATTTCTTAGGCGTATAGTTGTGTATTTAAAGGACCTCAGTCCCTACCGTAGATAGTTCTCTCCTTGTAGTGAATCTTAGAATACAATTAGAGTTAATCTGTTGGGCAACCACTCTACCAGTTATTATTATATTGTTGACTTCTTATTTACCTATACACCTAGCCCAATAACAGGACCCACCGTAGTTCTTGCTATAAGGTTCCGTTATAATAAAGACTCTTCTTCTTTATTTAATATCTTTATATCAACCACGCATAGTTACATGTACGTAGCCTTCTTAATTACTACCTTGTTAGTATATTGTATCCCGGTTTATGCCTACTCCGTAACAATCTTTTAGCTTAGGGCAAGATAAGGTAAAGTGTCTATCCTTTTTATAGTTAAAGCACGTGGCTATAGTAGGGTCGATTAGGGTATTACGGCGGATACTGGCTAGGGGCGTAGGACGTGGCTAGTTAGGTAAGGCTTGCTAGGGGATAGCTATACCCATCTTAGATATAGGGGTAACCTTTATTAGCCTTCTAGTTCCACTAGTCCCAGTAGGTATAGCTATTGGTTTATAATTACTATAGGTTCTCTTCTACTAATTAGAGCGGGTATTAATTTACCTTAGTTCTAAATCTAATAATAGGCAACGAGCTAAGAGTCTTTTATAGGTTAGTAGATTGTTTAAGGTTACGGCGATCTTTTCTTATAGTTAAATTGTTAGCTTATTATATAGATTTAGACAATAGGTTTCGCGGGGAATCTGGCCTTCTCCTATAAGGTATAAGAATTAAGTCTAGAATTTAGTAAAGGGTTGGCTTGGTTTTATTATTAGGCAATTATAGTTATACTTAGTATCGCGTACTTTATTTAGGTTTACATAGATAGCCGCTAGGTGTTATAGCATCTTATTAACAGATATAAACCAAATAGGTAACTTATCCTTGAACTTAGCTTTTAGGTGCTTTTAAGTGCCCCTAATAGTTTAACTAAAGAGGTAAAGTATTTTAGCTTTATTAGAGGGGAAATAGTTATAGTTAATATAAAGCTTTCCTTGTACCTAGATTCTCCAGTTTTTAAAGGTTAGGTCTATGCCGTCTAATAATAGTAAGGGGTTAGGGAGCTTGACGGACTTTAATTGCTTTATTATTATGTCCATACTCTCTAGTATATTATATTTAGTTAAGTAAATAGGTTAATTAAGGCTTTATAAAGGGGAGGCTAGGCTATTTTATAAGGCAGCAAGGCTTTTTAGGATCTCCTTTAGAGTCTCTTATATGCTTTAGGCTTAAAGATAATTAACCTTCTAATTAACTGCAAGGGCATAAATCTGCTTATATATATCTATAACGTCATTATTATCTTTAATTTCTAATCCTAATTAGATCTTATATTCCTCTTAGATAAAGGCAGGTTTTTTAAATAAGCTTACTTTAAGTGTCATTGTTAGCTTCCTAAGGTTTATTAAAGTTATATAATTTGGTTTTAATTCTAGGGTTCTTTTAGGGATGCAGGTTAAGTACAGTCTGGCCTATAAAGTAGGATATTGTTAGGGCCTTCCTAGGTATAGTAGTATAAGTTTTTTTTAATGTCTAAGTACAACGTGTTAACGCGTTATTGCAGACAAATGTCTTTTTTTAGGGTAGAATATTATTAAGGCCTTCCCAGGTAATATAGGGAGAGCTTAATATAATATAACGGGCTTATATAAATGCTTCTAAACCAAAGCTTGTAGATTACTACTATATAAAAATACTAAGCTAAGGAGAAGAAGAAGGAGAATATTAGAGACTAGTAAGATATAAAGGGGTTACTAAGGCGCTAGTAGTAGGCAAGCCAATAGCAATTTTCCATACCGGGCATAGAAAATCCTAATTGGTCAGCTCTACGAGTAGTACTTGCAGAATATAGCAGATTGCGGCAAATTGCGGCAAATTGCTCTAGGAACGGCAATGTAGCAGGTGACGCGCTCTAGCACTATCACACTATCCTTTCTTATAATACTGTTTAACTATCTATAGTTAATATATATCCTAAGTTTTCCGTTCTTCTTTAGTATAAATAATACTGGATATCCTGCTAATAACTATAATAGTCTAATATATTATAAGGGGACTTTGTAGACAGGGGGCTATAAGGACACGATTGTAAAATAGGATAAATTAGTAAAAGAGACAAATCCTTAAGGAGGTAAGGCCTCTAGGATTATAGAGACTATATACTACAGGCACGTGCCTCCGGCACGTAACCGGTAACCATCTAAGGAGCGTCTGGAGGTTGTCCTAAAGGCAACCCAAGGTGTCCGCAATAATATCCCTTACATTACCCCCCCCTTCTTACGGTTGGCCCCTAATCGCCATTACCTTATAGTAGGGAGATTATAAGGGCTCGTCCCAGAAGGGGTTCGGAGAGATATTAGGGAGATATCGGTATGCCGCTATATATTATCTATCTATCTAACCCCTACTTTAAACTCCTAAAAACCTTAATAAGGAAAAAACATAACTAGAGAAAAGACGCAAGGATTACTAGGAAACCCCTTAGAAGCCTACTAGAAATATGCTGGTAACTACCTAAGCTAACCCAAGGATTTTTATATAACTCTACTTCTAAGCCTTTATGCCAGTCTACAATTAATCGCGAGTGTTATAGGCAATTTAGTGTTCCTAATATGGTTCTGTAGGACCTTTTAGTATAGGATTTAACATATAAAGCCTTGGCTTGCCGTTATCTTTAACCTTTAAGATATTAATCTATAATCCTTTCTTGTTGGTTCTATACTATATATTTAGCGTAGTTCTACTACTTAGCAAATAGAAGGGACACTTTATAATAGCGCCTCTAGCTATTATACAATTTATTAAGAACGTCTATAACGTTATTCTTTAATACCGTAGTATCGTTTTAGGTATAATTTCACCTATATACGTCTATAATTAACATCTTAATTGCCTTCCCTAGCCGCGTAATTAGTTTTTATAAGGAAGTAATAACTAAATAGCTTATATGCATATTTCCTTCCTTCTAAATTGCGCTATTATAACGGAGTTATATTAGTAAGGTTACGGCTATTTACTAGAAGGGTATTAGGAGGTAAAGTATAGAGATACCTTGCTTATTAAGCTACTCCTTTTCTTTAATACCTCACTTCCCATTATTACCCTTCGTCCAAATTTAGACGTATCTTTAATATATTATTAAGATTTTCTTTTTTTCTATTATTAATTTAATATGCCTCTTCGTTCTTCTACTAACTGCTCTTTTAATCTGATTCTACAGCATATTCTAGCCCTGCCGCTATATATAGAACCCTAACCTCTGCTAACCCGCAACTAGTACTAGTCCTACCTAAATAACTTTATATATACATCCTTAAAAGACCAGAAGTCTAATAAGAAGATTCTAGATACTTGCAATAAGACCTACTATATAAGGTCTAACATCTTTAGTCTTTATAATCAATGCATGCGTACTAAGAGCGGTAGTTACGTTAAGGTAAGCTTTCCTATCCTTAATAGGTTTCTATTACTAACTTTAGGCTTTAATATAGCCTAGGCCTAAGTAGCAACAATCCTTTAATATCCTTAACTACTATATCGCCTGGGCTCTCTCTTATTCCAGCGCTAATACTAAACATCTGGGTTAAATTTAAGACTATACTATAGCCATCTACACCGCCTATAATTCCTAGCAAGCCAGCTAGTAACGCCTAATAAGGGAGCAAGGTTGGTATACTAAGGATAGGGTAAAGGATAGGGGTAATAAGAAGAAGGTCGCCGTTTACTATAAGAAGGAGTTTGCGCATACGCGTTAAGTTTTAAAAGAGTACAATATAATACGGTATTAAGTAGATTACCCTTCGGGTACCTAGTAGATAGGTAACTAATAATTGCTGTAGTAAGGTCTTAGTAGCTCTAGTCTTTACTAGCCAGCTAACGTCTCTATTTATTCTAGGCTTAAGCGTATCTTTATTAACTACAAGCTTACGCCTTAAGAACTTTGTTGGTACTGGTTTAGGCGTTAAGCGTTTAAGGATCTCTGCTCTATCTATACCTTATCGGCCTACCCCCATTTTTATACCTGCTCGTACTCCTATTAAGGGATCTAGATCTAGATCTCATTCCTATTAGTCATTACTTAGTAGGCCAATAGATACTAATCCTGCACCTAGGGATAAGGCATAGTGGCTTTTAATTTAGGCATTTAGGATTAATTTTTATATATAGTAGCAATCGGGAAGGCCTTATAAAGTATTTAGAAAGGTATAAGAATACTATTCCTAATATAGACTAATAAATAGGAATACAATTCTAGCAAAATACCCTATTAATTCTATACTATATATGTAAAAAGGCCGAGGACCTGTCCTGCCTTAGGCTATAGCCCTAATTAATCCTTATAGTTTCCAGAGCTTATTTATTCCATATTCAATTTAACCTATTTACTTTTTGGGGCCTCTCTTAGCCTACCACAAGCTTTCTTTATAGGTTGCGATAACACTATAGTATTAAAGCGCTTTCTGCAATTTGTAGATTATAGACCTTAGTCCTAATATTCTTTTAGAATATCTTTATAATAATTAAGGTAATCCTCTGGTTCCTATATAGAGTCCTTAGCGGGCCAGCCTAGCTATTTAACTTTATATTAAAGCTTATTCTTAACAGACTTATAGCGTAGTATAGCTTTAACCTCATACCGCTCGCCCACTACTTTAGGGTGTTTAATTAGGCCTAGACGGAAGTTCTTTTCTAGTAGTAGTCTATGCCATAGCTCTAGTAGATTTATGTAAAATACTAGATGTATATAGGCTATAGATAGGGGTAGCTAGAGACGGTAGGCTAGCTTACCAATTTATTCCTTAATTTAGAAGGGACCTAGGTATCTTATATTAAGCTTCTTTAATGGTTAACGGGTCTTAATATTTGTTAAATATAATAAAACCTTATCGCCTACGCCAAAATACTTATCTTAGTATTTATAGTTGTACCAAAATCTCTACTACTCTTGCGCATCTTATAGGCTCTGCTTTATATACTTCTATTACTCCTCCCATTCCTTAAGGTATCCTTATACTCTCTAGTAGATATCCTTAGACTTCCTAGTAGGATCCCATAATTAATTATGCGGCCTTAGCTAGTAATTATTAGGTATACCATTAAATCCTAATAGTTAGACGCTATAGGTAATCTAGATTAGTGCAAACTAATATAATGTATATTATTTTAAGTTATAAGCGTACTCCGCGTATAGAAGTAGCTCGCACTAATTATCTTACTAGTAGTTTAAATATATTTGCAGATATGACTCCAGTTCCTAGTTCTAGCGTTCTATTTACCTATCTATCTACGGATAAAAAGCCGTACTATAACAGTGGTCTATCTTTAAATAAAAGCATAGATCTAACCAGTACTGGCTTATAAAGATACTGCCCCTATTAGTAATAATAGAGTATAGTTAATCTACTTTAAGAAAGCATTTCTCCTTAATTAGGTTCATAAGCGCTTATATATTAATTATCTTATTAACGGGAAGGTATTAGACATACTTTAAAAACCTATTAATAAGTACTAGGACCGAATTATATATTTGTCCTTACCCATCTTTTAAGGGTAGGAGATCCGTAATAAAGTCTATAGCGTAATATCGCCATAGCTTACTAGCGGGGGGAACTGATTTAAGTAAACCCTATAGCTTGTGCCTTTGGATCCTGTATACTTAACACTTCTCGCAGTAGCTAATATACTCCTTTACTTCCTGCTTAAGCTTTAGCCAGTAATATTTACATTAAAGTAATTCTACTATCTTAACTTAACCATAGTGGCCGCCCAGAGGATTATTATAATTCCTTATAAGGATCTTCTGTCGTAGATTTGCTTCTTATAGCACCTAAACCTTACCATTTCTACGCAGTAGGCCCATTGGGTCCAGTTCCCAATTTTAGCGCCTTTTAGCTTCTCTTCCGTTACGTTTCCGGTCTACTTCTACATTAAAGATGGCATAGGAGGCGTCTCTCCATTATACCTCACGGATGAGATCCGTTAACCTTTTGAATAGTTCTCGGGTAAAAGCTGTTTCGCCTTATACTACTCCAAGTACGAGACTAGATAGTACTATAGATCTTATAACTTCTTAGTACGCGTACGTTAGGAAGGCCGCTATAAGGTTAAAGTCCTTTAGTTATTATAGGGCTCTAGGTTCCGATTGCTCTATAGCTTCGCTTTTAGTTTAAGGGGATAGCTTAGTAATTAAGGGTGGTATATTACTAGGTTCCAAACTTATATCAGGGACGTCCTATCCAGATATTTTTAGACCCTTATCGGCAACGGACCAGGTACTAGCCGGAACGTTAGTGGAGACTAATAGGGTTTGCACTGCCTAAGACTTAGTACGTAGAGCTATAGGTGCTTAAGCATCCCACACCTAGAGCTTGTTCTGCAATATAGGGAGTAAGATATCTATTATCTATTTTCCTTCTCCCGTTTTAAAGCCTTTGGTATAGTCTGGCCGTTATAACAGTCCGTTAGCAGGGTTATTTTCCCCTAGCTTATATTTAATCTTAAAGTCAAATCGCGTAAGCTCCTCTGCCTATCTAGCTTATTAAGGTGTAAGCTCCTTTATAGTTATAAAGTAGCGTAGATTATAATAATCTAAGAGTATATAAGTGGTATGGCTTGCGTACTTAAGGTAGTGTCGCTACTATTTAAAGTAGTTAACTATAGCAAGCAGTTTCTTATCGTGGGTATAATACCTAAGTTTAAGTCCCTAGAATTTTCTATTATAGAATGCTACCGGTCTCTAGTAGAGCTAGGCAGCGTCCGGATGCCTATTAGGTTGCAGTAGGATACCAGCAAGGGCAAAATTTAATATATTAGTAACTATTATTAGTGGCTAATCTAGGTCGAAATACCGCAATAGTAAAGCTTTTGTAAACTTTATATATAGTTCCTAAAAGGCTTCCTAGACCTTTCCAGGCTATGTCTATAGTTTATACTATTTAGTTAATCCCTTCTTAGTTTTCTTCCTTCTTACCTTTAAGCTTTTTACTCCTTAGGCTGGGTCTTAGGAAGCTTTAGTAATATAGTTAAATAGGTGTCGGGTAACGTCTAAGTAGTTATAGATAAAGCGCCTATAGAAATTAGCAAAGCCTAGGAATACTTAAATATCCCAGTAACTCTCTAGCTCCGGCCACTCTTAGATTGTCTGTACTCGTACTAGGTCCATAACTACACCTATAGGCGTTATGATATAACCCAGAAACTTAACCTACTTAGTATTAAAGATATACTTTAATGCCTTAGTGTAGAGAGGCCCCAATTATCTAAGCGTTCTAGTACTTCGCGGACGTGTTACTTATACTAATCCTTATCTTCTAAGTAGATTAAAATGTTATCTAGGTAGATAATATATATACGGTTAACTAGTCCCCCTAAGGCTCTATAAATGTACAATTAAAATATCGTGGGCGCATTAGCTAGCCCAAAAGGCATTACTATATACTTAAAGTGGCTGTATTGGGTTTTAAAAGCGGTCTTCTACTTATCCCCTTCTTTAATACGGAGCCTATAATAGGCGTCTCGTAGGTCCAGCTTCGTAAAGATCTTTACCCTAGATAGTTAATCTAGCATTTCACTAACTAGTAGTAGTAGGTAACGGTTCTTAATTATAATCTTATTAAGACCGCGATAGTCTATGTATAGCCTTATAGTCCTATCTGGTTTTGGGATAAAGAGAATCGGCGCGCCTACCGGCAACTTACTAGGCCGTATCCATCCCTTTTCCAGTAAGCCGTTAAGGTACTCCTATAGAATCTTAAGCTCTTTATAAAAGAGGTTGTAGATAGGAAGGTTTAGCGATTATTTACCTTCTTCTAGATTAATTGCATAATTATATTCCAAGTTCCGCTAAAGGACTTTTGCTTACCTGCCCAAAAATACCCTTAGTAAGTCCCTTAGGCCTGCTAGGATATTTAACAAATTAGGGTCGCGTTCGTCCTCCGCGTTATTATTAGGTAGGTCCTAAAGGTCCCTTAAAACGCTTACAGGCAGCGTCGCTCGCTATAGTGGCTATTTATACATAGTTGCCACTATACATTAGACAGTTTTATGCGGTAGCTAGTAGAGGGTAGGGAACTCTTTAACACAGCATTTAAGGTATTATAGCATACTCTCTGCGTATTACTTAAGCTAGAGTAACCTATGGCGGTAAAAGTATCTTATAGGATCTTTAAGATCGCCGCCTCCCTATAGTGTCTCCGCGACCTATCCGGCAGTTCCCCATAGGGTATCTATTACGGAAGGGTTATCGCCTATACTAGGCTCTATACCTATCTTGCTATAGAATAGGGGTTAGATCTAATACTTCTTTAGGTATAGGGCGTATACTATTTCTCCTAGAGCTACATCTTTTAGAATATCTTTTAAGCTTATTAGTAAAATACGCCCTTTTAATTCTTTATCGTTCCACTATTTAAAGGCTCCTATTTTAAAGTATATCTTAGGATCTGCTTCTACAAGCCAAGGATATCTAAGAATAAGGTTATAGCCTATAAAGTTAGCCGCCCAGAAGGGTTGCGGGCTAACTACTTTAGTGTGGTTATATATATCGGCCACTAATACTGTAAGCTTATAGGCACTATATAGTTTAATCCGATGCTTATCTAGGAACCCTATAATAGGTTTCCACTACTTTAGCGACGGGATAAGCTTATACTCTTTTACCAAATTATATCCTATAAGATTGATTTTGGCGCCGTTATTATATAGTGCTTAAAACTAACGTACCTTGCCCATAGGGAGTACCATTTCTAGCTTAATAGCAATATAGAGAGTCTCTCCTTCCGTATCTTGCCCTAATTACAGCTAGGAGAGGTCCGCGACTAGGGCTTTTCTTTTTTTAGATTATTAGTGCGGTTATTACCCTACTTGTTTTTCTAATTAGGTTTGCCTCTAGGGAAGTTTTCTCTTAACTTTTTAGAGTGTTCCCGTAAGGGTGCCGGATGGGTATTAGGTTGGCCCTAGGAGTCTTTCCTATTACTTAAGGTCCCTAACTTTAACCCTTCCGGATTTCTCTTTAAGAATAGCTTCTTTAAAGTTTAGGTCTACCCTATATTACTACTAAAGTGCCCGCGTTTCTAGTTATCCCCTAGCTTCTTACTAGAAGAGGTCTAGTTCCTTACCGCATCCTCAGCGTTTAAAACCGCTCGTTTAAAATCCGCATATATAGTAATCCGCAATAGGGCTCCTACGCGCTTTATTTCGTCACGAATTGCTAGCTTAATTCTAGCTTAGATAAATCCAATTTTCTCCTTTTTATGGATACTACCGTCCTCGTTTTTAAAGGGCTCTAGATTTATTAGTTAAGTACGAGTTTCTATAAAGTTTATAAACTAGTGGAAATTGTGGCGGTTAAGCTATATCCTATTCCAGAATAGTTCTACGTAATTATATTATACGACATATAGATCTTAAGTCCACTTCTTTAGAAAGGTTTATAGCTGCAGCTATATAATAATTTGTTCTTTATTAAGCTAATTTAGTACAATCTAGTTTAGGGATTAATCTTTAATCTTATTAATAATCTAATAGGTACGCTCTTTGGTATTATCTTATATTATTAGTATCTTAAAGAAGTTATCTATTTTACGAACCCAATTATCTAACTATTAGGCGTTGGGTCTCTAGCGGAGTTCTGGACTACCGGAGGCCTTAGCCAGTCGGTCTATGTCCTTTTTCTATTTACTGCGTAGATACCTCTCTAAGTCTTCCATACCTCCTTAGGTAGGTACTAGGTATCCCCTAGGAGGCCCTTGGCCTTAGCTAGGTTATAAAAGATTTTATCTAGCTTAGATTAAGCTCTATTAGATCTAGACCTACCCCTAAAGGTTTCTAATATATTTATTAGTGGCTCCTTCCTATATAGCTTCCGAGAGCCTTACGGCAGCTTTCTAATATCCTCCTTAAAGAAAATTGGTATGGGGCTTTTGACTTTCTAACCTTAGGCCCAAAGAAGCTCCGGCTACGGAGGTAGTATTAGTACTAGTAGCTAATATAGGTTTCCCTGCGAGGCTTAAGTCTTAAGTTAGTAGTTAGGTTAGATTGCCTAAAGGGGTAGGCCTACTTGGCTTATAAGCAGTCTATGCGCCGCTACTATACTAATTATAGGCCGGTGGTCTTCTAGGAGGGTTCTAGTTAGGTCCCTAATTAGGCGTATTAGTATATTCCTCTAGCATTTCTAGTTTAGGGGAAGATTTTAGGGTTACGTCTAGCGCTTAATCTTCTAATTAGCCTAAGTAGGGCTAGAGGGGTTCCAGTTACTTTCTAATAGTGTTGTAACCGTTATAGAGGGTATCTACGTTTTCCTTAGCGTTGCCAGTAACTATAGGTATACAAGAGTCTTTAAGCTCTTAGTACATCTGGGTGTTAGGGCTTATTTAGCCGTCTTACCTAGAGGTTTATATTATTACAATCTCTCGCTATCGGAGGGACCTTCCTGCCTTAGCGCGACGGCTATCTATAAGGTATTTATAGAGTTTCTATTTAGGTTATTGCGAGATTTTAAGGGAGGATGGTAGATATAAATAAAAGATATAAATAAATAATTTGGTCCTTAAAGCCAGCTGCCCTTCTAGATAGAGTAGGAAGGATTTAAATATAAGGGGACTTTATAGACAGGGGGCTATAAGGACACGATTATAGAATAGAATAGATTGGTAAGAGAGACAAATCTTTAAGGAGGTAAGGCCTCTAGGATCGTGGAGACTATATACTACGGGCACATGCCTCCGGCACGTGACCGGCGACCATCCGAGGGGCGTCCGGAGGTTGTCCTGAAGGCAACCCAAGGTATCCGCAATAATATCCCTTATATATATCCCTTTTATAAGTTTTCTTAGACAAACTCCTTAAGCGCTACTAACTTAGTTTTAGTAAGCTTATAGATTAGAAAGAACTTTAGATTTATTCCTAGTTCTAATTCTATTTTATAGTCCTATACTATATACTTTAACAGCTTTTCACTTTTTAGGCTCTATAACTTTTTGCTATATTTATAGTATTTCTTTAGTACGTAACTTAAGCCTTACTTAGTCTCTTTATACATTGCTCTAACTTAATACTATACCATCTTGGTCTATTATCGCGCCTTACATTATTATATATCTGTAATATTAACCTAGCCTATAACCCAATTAATTCTTAGATTATACTCCTATAACCAAGGCATTCCTAATATTGCCTCGTTCTTTCCTAATAGTAGGATATTAAAAGACATCTTAACTAGTCTTCCTTTAATAGTTAACTTAATAGGTCCTATTTTAAGACTAATAATACCTCCATTATTGTGACGGTGCTGGGGCAACGCCACCTGCCATACTCAGTGGACCCTGACTCCTGCCAACCAATCAGGATTTTCCATCCCCGGGATGGAAAATCGCCATTGGCTCGCTTACTACTAGCGCCTTGGCGACCCCTTTGTATCTTGCCAGTCTCTAACAGACTTCTTCTTCTCCTTAGCTTAGTATTCTTGTATAGTAGCAATCTACAAGCTTCGGTTCAGAAGCATTTGTACGAGCCCGTCACAATTATAGGCTATTAAATCTCTTAAGATCGTTATTAATAGATATAAGTGTTCTTTCTATCTATATAGTAACCCTATCCTTTTAACTACTGCTAGTAATATATGGTTTCTTATTGCTCTACTATCTACTAATACTTTAAACTTTTAATCTTACTAACTAACTCTTAGGTTTAGGTATCTTCCTATAATCCCTTTAAGGGTATAAGGCTCTACCACTAGCTCCCTCTAGTTCTATAGGCCTCCGCTTTTCCTAACTATTAACTATTAAACTTAAACTGTACTTAGTCCTTCTATAGCCAATACTTAGTTTATTTTTTATTATTAATATACTATAGGTAAGTATTCTTAGGGCACTCCTACCACTATTATCTATTTAGGCATTCCTCTATAAGAAACCTTCCTAGTTAAAGTATTAAGTCCCCTAGTTCTTAAACTTCTACTAGGTGCTAACTATATATATACTTAGCGTTCCTATACTGCCTTTCTTTGGTTATCTAATATATTCTTATTAGATACTTATAATACTTATCCTTAGGTATTCTATACATGTTATATATATTATTTATATATGCAATCTACGCTAATATATAATATATTAGGTGCTTTAGGTTAACTCATAGCTTATCTTTACCCTTAAGTTTAAACCTATCCTATACTAATTTAAACATTACTATATTATTTATTGGTACCAATACCTATATTATCTCTTTTTAGTTTACAGCCTGTTCCTTAAGGTTCTTTAATATTATAATTAACGCTCCCTTAATATAACTTATCTATCTTTCTAATATAGCTTAATCTAGTACGACCTTCTTATCTAACTATATATAGAAATCCTCCCACTTATTATTTCCGGGCTCTTAGTACCACTTTTAGTATAGCTCCGTAAGTATATACAATCTATTTATAAAGAAGTATCTTTTTATTACTACATTGTTGCAACCTTTAGTATATTGTTTAGCAAACCTAGTTAGAATCCCTAGATCCTCTTCCTACTCTAAATTATCTAACTATTTAGCTCTCGGCGTTCCTATCCTCGGCCTATTAGTGACTCTTTATACTAGTACTCTATCCTTTATACGTCCTAGTATAGCTAATCTCTAGTCTAGCTTCTGTTCTTACTATATAATAATTCGTTATCTAAACTTATTAATACTTTCTTTTGGTTTTCTTCTCCTAAAAGAATCCTTAAAGTCCTCTTACTTCTTAATCGCTATATTAAACTTTTAACCTTTAGGCTAAACACTATATTTACCTAGAACCGTTATAGACCTTATTTATTCTTTAAAATCTTAGTTCTCTAAAAATTGTTATCCCATACTTATTTATTTATCTTTAAACTAAGCGGTTGCCCTTTTCTATTAGTTTTCGTCCATTATAGGTTCTTAGGTATGTTTTATCTTATCTTAAAAATCTTAAGCGTGTGGCCTTTTACCTTTATTAAGTAGTAAGCTAGCACTAGCAGTCATCTACTTGCTTAATGTTAGCGACTCAGTCAATCGAGGCACGAGGACGGCAAGAGGGTCGCGCAAGCCTATACGATTGGATTGTCTATAAACGAGGATCCAAAGCTAGAGAAAGGAAAGGAGAAAAATAGCAGTGCCGCTTAAGGTTTTATACGGCCCTCGAGTCACGTGACTGCAACTGTTTGCGACTGTCCGCCGCAATCCACCGTTTTCCACTAGCGCCGTAACACTTAATTATCTTTAGATATTACTCCTTCCGTCTTATAAAGTAATAGATGCTGTATCTAACGGTATTATAATACCTATTACTAAACCGTGTTCTATAGTGGTCTTAGTCTCTACTTCTATTACATTATTAAGGTTTAAGCGCCCCTAATTAGCCTTTTTTTTTTTTATTACTATTAATTAATAAGTACTCTAACTCTATTATTATAGTTACTAATCTTAATTTATATGTTACTGTAATATCTTAATCTAGCTTATAAAGTTGATCTTATTCTTTATCTAACTCTTTAGTTCCTTTAAGTTTTTTTAACTCTAGCTCCTATAGCTAATAGCTTACGCTATACTTAGCGTCTTTATAAATTTAGTATGCGTTATTATAACAAAACGCAAAGTGCCTAACTATATATTCCTTAGTCCCGCGCAATACTCCTATATCTATATTATCGTACTCTAACAACCTTATACCCTTTACTGCGTGACTACTTTAACCATTTCTACAGTCTTTAGTAAAATAACCCTATTTTCCGCAATTTATATAAGCTCCTTTTTTAAACTATTTTTCTTATTATAGAGTCTGCCTAAACGTCTTCTACTACTAAGATCCCTAGTTTAGCCTCTATTCCTTAGTCCTATAATTACTTAATTCTTAACTTTTAGGTTTTTTATAATTTCTTATTTTACTTTTTAGATTCTCTAGTACTGCCTAGGTCTATTAACTTTAGTCCACTATTCTATAGTTTATAACTCTATGTTTATTACTATATGCCGTATACCTTATATAACTATAGAACTTTATCTTGCCCTTTCTTGGCTTATTTCCTTTAATAGATTCTATTGTTACGGATAGCTTAAGTACGATGTTACGACTACTTGGAGAGGAGTCGGCAGAAGCTAGTTAGTTGATATAGGCACGGTCCAGGATAGATCTAGTAGAACCATGTGACGAGGAATGGTAGCCAAGGTTACGTAATATAATCTATATAATCTGTGTAATCTATATAATCTATAATAGAGCAGATAGAGTACACGTACCTTACAGAGCGAAGGGATTTCTTAGGCGTATAGTTGTGTATTTAAAGGACTATAGTCCCTACCCAAATAGTTCTCTCTTTATAGTAAATCTTAGAATATAATTAGAGTTAATCTGTTAGGCAACCACTCTACTAGTTATTATTATGTTGTTGACCTGTTTATATCTATATACCCGGCCTAATAACAGGACCCATTGTAGTTCTTGCTATAAGGTTCTATTACATATTCACTACTAAGGTTACGGTATTGAATAAAGTCGAACAACATGCCACCTAAAGCACCAGTTACGACGCCATTGACAGCAGCTACTACCTTAGGAGGGGATACCAGTATAGCAGATACGGATTCTTAGATGGTTACGCGAGGTCAGTTATAGGAAATGGTTAATCACTTATAAGACAATAATAGGATACTTAAAGAACGCATTAATAGAATTAGAGTAGTAAAGGTTAAGTTACCTTTAATCAAACGGTTTGCAGAAGAGAAGTTAAAACTTAAGGGATTCCTTATACAGATGCATTTTAAGGTTATACAGGAAGGAGCAAAGTTAGCAACATTATTAGACTAAGTGGCGTACGCAGGATTGTTCCTAATAGGACAAGCACTTAAGTGGTTTAAATCTTATCTTACCAAAATATAGGTAAATAGTATAACAACCACTAACCAAGATATATGGTATATATTTGCCAGTTAGAACGGGTTCGCAGAATGGTTAACGCAGATGTTTAGAGACCTAGAGGCCATAACTATAGTAGAATAAAAGCTTTAGAACCTAGTATAACAAGCCTTAGCAATAGAGTATATAACACAGTTTTAGACGCTAGCTATATAGGTTAAGTGGAACAATAAGACGCTTATAGTATAGTATAAACAGGGACTTAAGGCTAAAGTCTAGGACGCAATTATCCTAATAGAAGATGCGGATACTCTAAGAGAGTTAATAGACCAGTTAATAAAGATTAATAATAGGATCTATTAAAGGGAACAAGCTAAAAACTATAGAATAGCGTAAAGCTAATGGACCTAAGCGGTACTAAAGAATCTAAAAGATAGATAAAGAAACTGTTGGTATGCTTTAACAACGTGCAGAATACATATATTACAATGATATGTACTATGCGGTGTTGTAGATAGATATTGTCTTTCAATACGAAGAAGGGTGAGGAACTTAAGGTTCCTTACCACGCTAGTGCCGCAGTGACACGTGACGGCAACTTGCCTTACATAACGGCAACTTGCCACACGTGGCAGCAATTTGCCTCCTATTGCAATGCAATATATTCTAGCTACACTGGGAGTACTTTAGAAAATGCGGAGGACTAATATCCTATAACTGTGCAGTTCGAAAATCTATATATATACTTCTCTTTCTTTTCTTCCTTCCTTCCTTCCTTACCCTATGCCTTTATATTAGTGCCATTGTTAGTAGCACGTTCTACCCATTCTACTATCTTTAACTCGATTCAGTTTGTGTTAATAAGTTACTTAAGAGCTAATAATAGTTTACTTTTAGTTATAGCGTCCATAGGGTTACTGTCTCCATCAATCTACTTAACTTTAGCTATTTTGCGTCTTTTATATAACTGATGTAGGCATATAACATCAATTATAAGTCTCTTCTCCTGTGTAGTTCCTAGTTTAACGAGGCATTTGTAGATCAACTTTAAATCAGTACAAAGGATAAGTGGTAGGCTAATATTAAGTTACAATTCAACTGTGGCCTTAATTGCAGCGCCAATGTCAAAACTATAGGCCATAGCATATAATTCGGAGGCTAGTACACTTCTAGTAATTCTTTTACACTTAACTAAGGACTAGTGGACGATGTTCGCCTTATTTAATAAGTCTACTAGTACTAGGATGTATCTAATCTGTAATAAGAGATCCTTGTTGTTTGTAAATAAGAAATTAGTGAATATAAGTAGTTGTAATATCTTTATATTGAGTTTAACAAAGTTTAAACCTCTTATTAGGTTCTTAATTTGCCACTAAATCCTCTTATTAAGCAGTTTTGCGTCTTTCTTATCAGGGTTGATTACCTAGACAGCGTAGAATAAATTAAAAGAAGCTTTAGGCTGGTATATAGACGTAATATAAGCTCCTCTTACTCGTTAGGCGATGTATTAATCCTTAAGTATAAGTGCTGTGCGAATAGTGCCTTTAGAACTAGTTGTTGTGATAGCTTCCTTAACATTAATAAGGGTTAAGTTCTAGCATTGGCGCTCCTGCGTAAGCGTAATTATATAATCCTGTTATCGGATAATGCCTCTATTGAATTTAATTAGGTGTTCTGGCGTAAGTTGTTCGTATTCCTTGGTTAAGAACTTAGCTTTCTTAATCTTCTCCTATTCTAAAGCTGCAAAGACTAAGTTGGCTAGTAGGAGGGTGTTATTAGTCTATAAACTAACTATTCCGAAATTTATAGGGTTGTTAAGGTGGAGTAAGTAGGGGTTATAAGTAAATTGGCTTATATTTAGTTCTTTAATATAGTGGTTATAGTAAGTCTTAAACCAATAATTGCCTGCTTTAGGAATGCTATATAAAGGTCTAACAACCTTTAGAATTATGCCTTGTAAGACTCTAAGTGCCATACTAAGTTCGAGAGGTGTCCTAATATAGAAGTCTCAATTTAGTCTTATAGCTAATTGTATATAGGCCTATAAAATATCTCGTAAGTAGAGATGTGTGCCATTATTCTAAGTTATGGCCGTAATACAGAGAATAAAGCATTAGCTGACTCGTTAGATTATAGGTGATTGGGTTAATACAAGGTCTTTTTCTAGGTCATTATATGCCTGTACAACTAGTCTTAACTTCTTAAAGGCTTTATCAGAACTGAGGTTTTTAATCTCGTCAATAAATCTAGAGTTAAATACTCTATTACTTTGTGGTATATCTTTGGGGTTAACTAGTTTGAAAACTCCTTTCTCAAGTAATCCCTTAATTTCCTTCTGGCGTGATACTACAAACTAATTAGACTTTGTGAGTTAATTATTATCCTCATCTTATAGATATATTAAAATGTTCACGGTATTAGCTTTAATAGGGTACTTACATAGTCTACCTCTTCCACGCTTAACGGGTTAAGGTCCAGGCTTAGTTTAAAGTAGGGGTTCAGGTTTAGTTTAAGGTGGTTCGCTTTTATTATCTTCTAGTTATATATCCTCTGTAATCTTAGGGTCTACTAGATATAGTTTTACAACCATACTACGAAAGTTAGTGGGTCCGTGGGGAAGTTATATAGTATAGGTCTCATTTTCAATGCTAAGTAGGTTGTGCGGACTAGTAGCCAGGTTGGCCTGTAGGTTCTTCTCTCTATACCAATACAGGTGAGTTAAGTGGTAGGTTATAGATTGCAGTTATTTTGGGTCCATTATGTATATTAAGGGCATCTACTACTTAGCGCTTAGCTCTAAGCTTCTTAACTTCTTCTATAGCCTTTTTAAGAGCTGCTGCTCGTTATATAACTATAGGGTTAGGTGCGTCGGATTCCACCATATATAGGTAAGCTCCGAATACTAGTAAGGTGGATATAAGACCGTTAAGGCCTGTGGAATCGTTAATTGCTTTAAAGGCCATTTACAGGGCTATGTCCTTATTAATATCTAGCAGTTCTGTAGTAATAATATGGTATATGCAACGGAGGGGGCTATAGTAGCATTCTACTATTCCAACTAAATTATGGGCTTTGATAGGTACACTTCTTATAACTATTCCAAATATTATAGCGTATTGTTTAAATTCCTTGCTTATAAAATTCTTGCCTATATTATATGTGATAATATTAGGAGGTCCTAAGTATGTGTTAATCCAGCACATTTATAATACATCCCATGTATACTTGGCGCTAATATTTTACAGCTATCTACTAGCTTAAAATCGTGTTCCTTCATCAACAATATATAAAAGGGGTGCGCCATTAATATATATAATATCAACCACGATTAAATAGTTGAAATTAATATTATTATATAAGGTAAATCTGAATCTACTAGGCGACTTTCTATATTTTTAATAATGGTGGTAGTAGCGTATAAGATGATCTAAGGTCTTGCTGTTAATATTATACCCTAAGCGTTTAAGTATTCGTACAAGACGCTCAGCTAAAGGGTAGCCAAAACGGCAATGCAGTCGCTTTAATTCTATGTCAGTAAGGTAGCAGGGGTTTTATTTAAATAACTCAGTTAAATAAGTACACAGAGATGTGTTCTAAAGTAGGAAAGGGTGGCCAAAGCAATATACAACAGGTACTTCGCTCTAAGGGGTAATTAGCATATTTTTTAGGTTATTATAGTACACTTATAGGTAATCTATATCTGCTAAGTAAAGTAAAAATGGGGTGTTAACCTTAACAATATAAAACTCAATTATGCCAATTAGGGTGATTACTTTGGCTAATCTAATTAATAAGGTTAATTTAATACCAAACTATACGTTAACCATGCCTTATATAGTGGTATTAAGCTATATATCAGTATTAAGTCTCTGGAATGCCAAGAATTAGCTATATCCTGCTATAGATCATTTAGATACTCCTATATTAATCATTATACCTATAAACTTATCTGCAGTATAGCGGGACGTGGATGTGGTTACATTATAAATAAAGGGGTCCTAGTCGGTTATAAGAGGTACTATATTATCTATAGTTGTAACCAAATAGCCAAAGGCTTTATTAGCTAGGGTGGCAGCTATAGAAATCGCTTTCTGCTATTCTACTTGGCTAAAGGAGGTATAGTAGTGATTAATATTCAGTTGTAAGTTCTTATCAGTTGCCTTATAACTTACATTAATAGTTAGTGCTTAAAAAGCTTCCTTAAGCTCTTCTTCTAAGTTGGTATCGTTATCCTTGTAATCTATAATATATTAGTTAAGTTGTTTCTTAAATCGGTTATTAAATTTGCTAAACCTGTCTCTATTAGCAGTTCTAAACTTGGCTTTAGACTCTTCTTGCTCCTCCTTAGTATATCTCCATAAGCAACATCCTTCCCTATTATATATAAAGCAACATAGTTTCTTTCGGTTGCGGTTATATGGAGGGTTGTTGCGGTTGCTGCGGTTATAGTTATTATCTCTTTTATAGAACCATCGGTCTGTAAAGAAGGCTTATATCTTCTCCATATACTCTTTTTCGTATATTATAATAGACAATTAAAGTTTATTAATAAGGGCTCTAAGGTTATTAATAAGGGCTCTAAGGTTATCTGGTGGGTCAGAGACTATATATCTGCATACTAGTATTCCCTAGCAAGAAGTGACAATTTTGTTATAAAGGAAGTCTATAGTTTGTAAGGTAGGTCTAAGGCCATGCTATAGTTAATAAAGTCTATAGATTAACAATTGGAGACATTTACTTATTAACTTGTCTATATTTCCTACTATTACTGTTATAAGTGTAATGGTGTTCCACTTATCTAGGTTCTTACGTTAAAATCCTAGTCCTTTAAAGAAATTTCAAAGGTGCTTACAAGCTTTGGCAAATAGTAGGCAAGACAGTTAGTTTATATAGAAGTGGTCTAAAGCTAGTCCTTTTAGCATAGTAGGGAATGCCTTAAGGTAGGCTTCTTAGGGTACGTCCACTCAATTGCAGATGTCGTAGAATATTGTTAATTTATAGTTAAGGCTTTTATTCATGCCACCGTATTTCTGCTCCTCTGTATATATCTTAGCTGCGTTCGCAATTTCCTTACTATAGCCAGTTACAGTAACAGGGCGGTTCTCCTCATCTATAGATTATACGTGGAGTTGCTGTGTTGTTATTACAGGTTAAGGCGTAGCAGATAGTATAAAAGTGGACATAGTCGTAGATTGAGGTATAATAGATGGTGTAAAGGTAGAGGTAGTCAGTGTACCAGTTAGTTAGGTTGCGGTAGCTTTAGCTTATTATTACTCCTCTAAGGTACCCTCTGTTATGTATACCTTAATCAATCTTAATAACGTTGGTCCGTACTTATTATTAGCTAATTTAATCATCTCTCTGCTCCATTCAGTTTGGTCTTCTTCTTATGCTATATTATATAAAGACTAAGGGAGTGTTTTATTTTATTTATAGTTAACATTAACCCATACTCCTCTGATATTTAGGTAGTTACGTAGTTGCTAAAGCCAGTATAAGGGGATTTGCATAAAGATATCAACCGTAAAGTCCTTAAAATCTCCCTGGAACAATTCCCAGAGTGTTAAGTTAAGCTAGTTATATATCTCTATATATAGGTACATCTTACATCATAGGTAGTCAGTTAGTTCATCTTTAGAGGCTTCTGTTAGGTTAATCCCATTTTCCTATTTAGCTACTTCTTCCTTCCAGTCTTTCTCTGTTCCTAACATCTTGTTTATTATATATTATTTAGGTAAGTAAGGGTAAAGGTAAGGGTGTTCAAAAGGTAAAGGTAGGGGAACGGTTAAGGAGGCGGTTAAGGAGGTAGTTAAAGAGACGGTTAAGGGGATGGTTTAAGTTAATTAAGTAGGGTAAAGTACTCTACGCAGTAGTCTTCTAAAATAGATAGAATAAGATATCTAGAAGTCGTCGTAGATACCAGACAAGTACTCCTAGGTAGTTTCTCTCCTTCTCTTTAACTAAAATAGGCTAATATAAAATGTAGATAAGTACAACTATCTTCCAATCTACTATAAGGTGGATAGTATAACTGTCTTTTAAGTTATCTGCGTGTTTCCTAATCTATACGCGCTCACTAATCAGTGTTGGTATACTTTAACAACGTGCAGAATACATATATCACAATAATATGTACTATGCGGTGTTATAGATGGATGTTGTCTTTCAATATAAAGAAGGGTAAGGAACTTAAGGTTTCTTACCACGCTAGTGCCGTGGTGACACGTAACGGCAACTTGCCACACGTGGCGGCAATTTGCCTCCTATTGCAATGCAATATATTCTAGCTATAGAAACCATAGAAACCTAAAGGTTAAAAATTAAGTAATTATAGGACTAGGGAGTAGAGGCTAAACTAGGGATCTTAATAGTAGAAGATGTTTAGGCAGACTCTATAATAAGAAAGATGGTTTAAAGATAGAGCTTATATAAATTATAGAAAACAAGGTTATTTTGCTAGAGACTATAAAGGTAGTTAGAGTAACTACGCGGTAAAGGGCACTAGGTCGTTAGAGTATAATAATACAGATATAGGGATGTTGCGCAGGACCAAGAAGTATTTAATTAAGCACTTTACATTTTGTTATAACAACGCATACCAAATTTATAAAGACGCTAAGTATAGCATAAGCTATTGGCCATAAGAGCCAGAGTTAAAAGGTGTTATAGGACACCCCCGTGACACCTTATACACGTCCACCTGTTTCCACCAACTGAACAACCGAAGACCAACCATGAGACGGCAATCTGACAGCAATCTGCCGTATTTCACCGCAATCTGCCGTCTCTACTGTTGGAGTTGCTAACTGGCAACTTTAAGGACCTTTAACTGCCGAATTCTGCTAAGTTCTACTAGAACCGCCACCTAAGCTCTACCCTGCCCGTGCGTAGTATAGTACCCGTTAACCTAGTAACTAAGTAAACGTTATATACCCTTTTTCCCCTGTTTCCTACTTTCCTTTCCTTACACAATGTCTTGACTTCATTATACAGTTTATATATATAGCTTAATAATATCTACTTCGCTATATATTATCATCGCTTATACTCACTCCGTAACACTATATTGCGTTAACCCTATATACCACCCTCTGAAATGTAGAATAACCCCAAAGCCCCTATAACAGCCGTTGGCATTATATCCGTACTTTAAGAACAATTGGCAGAAATATAGAAGTCCTTTATAGATGCCCTCGCATAGAACTAAGCCACTTTAACTTAATAATAAGCCGAATAAGAAGTACAACACTGGCAATTAATTAAAGACCTCTAAGAAGAAATCCGCACCCTTAAGATGCCTATATTAGGGCCCTAAGACCGAACACTATCTCTAGAGATGAATACGTGGAACGAGAGCCCTAAACCTGCAGTAGTTACTTACCCCAAACTAACTACTGCACCGTAATAATCTAAACGACTACTAGACCCTCTGATATTCACTAGTAAACAATAAGAACTTTAATCATTCCTAAGCCGGCTTAAAAATAAGCTAACTGGTAACGCTAACCGCTACCTAACTGAAGCTAACCGACTCTGCTACGCCCTAAGTTAATTAGGAGGAGACGCAGCTGACCTTATTAAACCTTTTTAACCAAACTCAGTACTAAGCCTAATTGTACTTCTTAAAGCTATATATAGTGACCTAAACTGCCAAGCTACTGCTCAGAGAAAGATAAACTATATAACTTAAGGAATAAAAAGCTTCCTAGTATACTTCTCTAAATTTAACCGTTACGTAAAAGAAACAGGCTGGAACGACTCCACACTAATTAACAGCCTTATTAAATCCTTAAGCCCCAAACTAAAAACCTCCCTAATAGGTATAGACCTACTAGGAGCTCTTAACGCCTACGCAAACGTTATTAATAAACGATATAATAATATACTACGCCTAACACTAAAGTCCGCTCCTTGATATAATACAACAAACCTATAAACGTCTATTAAGTTATCGTCTCAGCCTAAGCACCCTAATGCTATGGATATTAATACTGGAACCCTAGGATACGCCCTACTAGGGTCCTCTAAATAAGAATGACGCATTAAGCTAGGCCTCTGTTTTAAGTGTGGAAGTAGCTCTTACCTCTCTAACCACTACTCCGTCCCTATGCCCTAACGTAAATTACAAACGGCTAATACTAGCAGCCGTTTACCGTATTGATCCTCTAGTTACTGTCCCTAATCTCTACCTGGTTTCAGCCCTATATCTAGTAAGCACTACTTATAAGGACGAAGCTATAACCAATATGCTATAAGAACTCTACCCTAATCGCCTCTAAAAGGAAGGTCCTGGAGCTAAGTCGCTCTCTGGGATAGCGCTGCCTTAGGATCTTGTTAAATGCTTTAGATGTTACGAACTCTAACTCTTAGAATTGCAGTATAACCGTTAACTGTCGTCTTCGGCAGAATAATTAATAGGTTAATGCTTAAGTCCTAATTAATACAGGAGCCAGTAGCACAGGATTTATTAATAAGATCTTTATATAAGATAATAGTTTTACTCTAACCCCCCTTAACCGGCATATTAACGTATTTAGATTTAATGGCAAACGCACTATCTTAGGCTGTATTACCCACGTAGTATTCCTAAGACTTTAATACCTGAACTATAAAGAACTAATTAAGCTTTTTGTTACCACTCTAGGTCACTTAGTAATACTTAAACAACCTTGGATAAAGCTATATAAGGTAACCATTAATTGGGACAACCTTAAGCTTCTATTTACCGCCTCCTGTTGCAAGTAGAAGTGCCTTATAACTTACTACACAGACCCTAAACCGAAATCTAAAAAATCCACTAGGATCCATTAGTCTAAAATTTCCACTAACATCCACCCTATACCTAAAAAGTCCACCCGATTCCACTAAGAACCTAAAAATTATACTAAACTACATAAACCGACCCTAACTACTGTACTACCCCAAACCAAGTAGAAGCCTAAACTTAAGCTTAATATACAAAAGTACTAAAAGAACTAGTATTCTACTATGAAAAGGATACTTAAAGAACCTAAACCCAAATCCAACACTAACTTTATACCTAATACTAAACCTAAAGTTGAACAAGAAACAGCAGATAATTAAAAGGAAGTTACTAGCTGGCAACTCGCCCCCCTTTTTATGGATATCTATATAATTGGAGCTACCCCGTTAGCATAATTTACTAGGAAACCTAAATATATAATCTTCGCCGTTATAATAGCCGATATTAAAAAGGCCCTAGCACCAAAGAAGCACACTGACCCTGCTATAAAAGTACTAGTATGCCATTATAAGCATCTGGAAGTATTTTTATAAAAGGAAGCTGATAAGTTAGCGGAGCACCGACTATATAACCACAAGATCGTACTTGAAGAAGGAAAACAACCAGGATTTAGACCCTTGTATAGAATATCCCAAAACAAACTCTAAGTATTGCGGAAGTACTTAGACGAACACCTAAATAAAGGATTTATTAGAGCAAGCTCTTCGCCTATAGCTATACCTATAATCTCTATTAAGAAACCTGGCGGTGGTTTGCACTTCTATGTGGACTACTAAGCTCTTAACGCTATTACCATTAAGAATTGGTACCCGCTCCTGTTAATTTAAGAGACACTAAACCAATTAAGTAAGGCTCGCTACTATACGAAACTTGACCTTATCTACGTATTTAACCGCCTCCGTATTGTAAAAGGAGATGAATGGCTTACAGCATTCTGTACTAGATACGGACTATTTAAATACTTAGTGACGCTGTTTGGCCTTGCGAATACCCCAAGTTTATTCTAATACTTTGTAAATAATACCTTATGACCTTACCTGGACGTTTTTTGTACTGCTTATATTGACGACATCCTGGTATATAGCAATAACCTAGCTGAATATAAGAAACACGTTGATCTTGTTTTAGAAGCCCTATGTGGAGCTAGACTATAATTAGATATAGATAAATACGAGTTCTATAAAACGGAAGTTCTATACCTTGGACTTATTATCTCTATAGACGGTATATAAATGGACCTAAAGAAGATTAAAGTAATTGTAAACTGGCAAGAACCTAAGAACGTTAAGGACGTAAGAGCCTTTATAGGATTTGCTAATTTCTATTAACGGTTTATTAATAACTTCTCCGCCCTAGTTTTACCTCTTATGGCTCTAACCCAAAAGGATAAAGCCTTTATCTTTAATAAGGAATGTAAGAAGGCCTTTACCTATCTAAAAGTTATGTTCACTACCACACCCGTACTTTAACACTTTGACCCAAACTAAAAGAGTGTTATAGAAGCTAACTTATCTGACTATGTTACTAGAGGTATTCTATCTTAGTATAATAAAGAAGGGGTACTGTACCCCATAGTATACTTCTTAAAACGACTAAGTTCAGCCAAATGTAACTATAAGATCTACGATAAAGAATTATTAGCCATTATTAGATGTTTTAAACAATGGCGACCTAAACTAGAAGGCGCTGGATTTCTAATTAAGGTCCTTAGCAACTATAAGAATCTATAGTACTTTACAACTATAAAACAGCTAAGTCATTATTAAGCCCGCTAGTTAGAATATCTGTCTTAATTCCAATTCTTAATCACGTACTGCCTAGGCGTTTAAGGTCAAAAACCTAATGCCCTAACTTGACGTTCACAAGACATAACAGCATAGGAAGAAGCGCGTGCCTACTATAAATAAACCCTGCTTTGTCCTGAATTATTTAATCCCCTAGCTAAAGACCTTATGGTACACATCCTTAAAATAACTGATTGATTGATTAAATAGATTATAATTAATAAATACCCAAACAATGAGTTTATTTAAGAGACACTTAAGCTAATTTAAAATAGCGTTAGACGCTCTAAAAAGATCTCTTTAAGTGAATATAAAGTTCGCGGAGACCGCTTATACTACTAGAACCGCCTAGTTGTCCCTAATTACAATAAACTTAAGCTTAAGCTCCTTAAACACGTACATGACCTACTAGTAGCCGGCCACCTAGGCTAAGGAAAAACCTTAGAGCTACTCTAATAGGAGTACTACTGGCCAAATATATATAATATAGTACAAAGGTACGTCTCTAGCTGCTATACCTGCCGACAAGCTAAAGCTTTGTATAAGATATACAACAGCTTTCTAAAGCCACTGCTTGTTCCGGACCGAAGATAGAAGGATATCTTAATTAACTTTATTGTTGATCTCCCTAAAAGTAAAGGCTGCACAAATATTATGGTAGTTATAGACCGACTATCTAAGATGAGACACTTGATTGCCTGCCCTAATATATTAGCACCTACTATTGCCTAACTGTTCCTGGATTACGTATAGAAACTCTATAGACTCCCCAAAACAATCGTCTCTAATAGAGGCCGCCAGTTTATCTTAGTGTTTTAGAAAGAACTAACTACCTAACTCTATATTAAAGCACTATTATCTACGGCATATTACCCAGAAATGGATGGTCAAACGGAATGTGCAAATGCTATAATGGAATAGTATATTTGGATATACACGTCGTATCTATAGGACGACTGGATAGACTGGCTTATATTTACTAAGTTTACTGCAAATAACTCCGTTTTAAAAACTATAAAGGTCTTCCCATTCCTGGCTAATTACGGCTAGCACCCGCGAATAGGTTTTAAACCCTTTAGTAATGTTCCTTACCTAGCTTATTAGGCCTTATAAGTTGCAAAAGCAAACGAATTTGTAAAGAAGATGGAAGAACTATAAAAGTTCCTTATTGACGAAATGACATAGGCCTAGTCTGTCTATAAAGCCGTAGCAAATAAGAACCGAACCCTAGCACTAGCTTACCAAATTGGTGACTTTATTTGGCTAAATGTAAGGAATCTGAACACAAAACAACCTACTAAGAAACTTAATTGGAAGAACGCTGGCCCTTATAAGGTTAAAAAAGTTGTCTCTCCTTATGCCTACTGACTGAAGCTCCCTAATACGGTTAAAATTCACCCCGTATTTCATACGTCAGTCCTCCGCCCTGCCGCCCCTATATTAGATGCCCTGCCTAGATAGATCTAAGACCCTCCCCCACTAGTTAAAGTGGATGGTAAGGATAAGTACCTTGTTAAAAGAGTTAATGATATTAAGTACGATAAACGGAAACGCAAATATATGTACCTTATGAAATGGAGAGGTTTTACTAAACCCTTATGGGAACCTGCCAACTCTATAGGACTTATATAAGCCGTAGAAGACTTTTACAAACTCTACCCAGAACTACCACAGCCCCATCTCGCAGATGCTCGAGTTTAAAGGGGGGGTACTATTATGGGACACCCCCGTAATACCTTACACACGTCTACCTGTTTCCACCAACTGAACAACTGAAGATTAATTATAAGATGGCAATCTGATAGCAATCTGCTGTATTTTACCGTAATCTGCTGTCTCTACTGTTGGAGTTGCTAACTGGCAACTTTAAGGACCTCTAACTGCCGAATTCTGCTAAGTTCTACCAGAACTGCCACCTAAGCTCTACCCTGCCCGTGCGTAGTATAGTACCCATTAACCTAGCAACTAAGCGAACGTTATATACCCTTTTTCCCCTATTTCCTACTTTCCTTTCCTTACGCAACGTCTTGACTTTATTATACAGTTTATGTACATAGCTTAATAATATCTACTTCGCTATATATTATCATCGCTTGTGCTCACTCCGTGACAAAAGGACTTAAAGGAACTATAGAGTTAGACAAAGAATAAGATCGACTCTATAAGCTAGATTAAGATATTAAAGCAATATATAGATAAAGATTAGTAATAATGACAATAGAGTTAGAGTACTTATTAATTAATAACAATAAGGAAGAAAACGAGGCTAACTAAAAGCACTTACACCTTAATAACGTAATAGAGGTAGAGACTAAAACCACTACAGAACGCGGATTAGTAATAGGCAGCGTAGATTTAAATAATCCGACGGTCAATATTATTAGCCAATATCGCTAAATTACCCAATATCGGCCAATATCGGCAAATAATTCTTGGCATTCCCCATAACCCTAAATTTCTTTTACAATATTTATTATATATACAATAAAATGGCTTCTGATGATGAAATATTAAATTCTACACTATCTACTAGTACGGAGAGATTAAAAGACAAAAGGAACCCCAAAATCTAGTGCTATAACGTGATATACGGAGGCTCTGCACAAAGCTCTGCGGAGGCTCTGCACGAAGCTCTGCGCGAAACTCTACGCGAAGCTCTGCACGAAGCTCTGCACGAAGCTCTGCGCGAAGCTCTACACGAAGCTCTGCACGAAGCTCTGCGCGAAGCTCTGCGCAAAGCTCTGCGCGAAGCTCTACACGAAGCTCTGCACAAAGCTCTGCACGAAGCTCTGCACGAAGCTCTACACGAAGCTCTGCACGAAGCTCTGCACGAAGCTCTACACAAAGCTCTGCACAAAGCTTTTATATAGAGCCTCCGTAGTAGAGCCGTCTAGAACCGTCGTACGCAGAGCCGTTCTGCAGAGCCTCCGTATGCAAAGCTTCGTACAGAGCTTCGTGCAGAGCCTCCGTGCGCAGAGCTTCGTGCAGAGCCTCCGTACGCAGAGCTATGGCGATTAGGGCTAAATTCACTAGCCAATTAAGCCCTAAAACACTAGAAATCGACTTTAGATAGATATATAAATATATATTTATTACTTTAAGACTTCTTACTAACGATGTAATAATTTGTAATAGTTTTTACTAGTTATTTACTACTAAGTTATATTTTAGCGTATTTTAGCGCATTTTAACGTTTAAATTAAGCAAAACCTAGGGACGAGTAAAACCCCGTATGTTACGTTACGTGGTATCTAAGTAGCTATATAGCGAAACTAAATAAATTACTATGTATACAGTTAGAGTTATGTTATTTGCACTACCCGTAATTTGTTATTTGCACTACCCGGGTGCGCCTAGGCTGCACAAGGCTCTGCACGAAGCTCTACACGAAGCTCTGCGTACGGAGGTTCTGCGCGAAGCTCTGCGGAGGCTCTGCGCGAAGCTCTGCGGAGGCTCTGCACGAAGCCCTGCGGAGGCTCTACACAAGGCTCTGCACGAAGCCCTGCAGAGGCTCTGCACAAGGCTCTGCACGAAGCTCTGTACGAAGCTCTGCGTACGGAGGCTCTGCGCGAAGTTCTGCGGAGGCTCTGCACGAAAGTCTGCATGAAGGTCTGCATAAAGCTTTTATATAGAGCCTCCGTCGTAGAGCCGTCGTACGCAGAACCGTCGTACGCAGAGCTGTTGTGCAGAGCCTCCGTGTGCAGAGCTTCGTGCAAAGCTTCGTGCAGAGCTTCGTGCAGAGCCTTGTGCAGAGCCTTGTGCAGAGCCTCCGCAGGGCTTCGTGCAGAGCCTTGTGCAGAGCCTTGTGCAGAGCCTCCGCAGGGCTTCGTGCAGAGCCTCCGCAGAGCTTCGCGCAGAGCTTCCGTACGCAGAGCTTCGTGTAGACCTTCGTGCAGAGCCTCGTGCAGCCTAGGCGCACCCAGGTAGTGCAAATAACATCACTCATACAGTTATATGAGTTTAATTTATTTTAATGTTGCGGAAATATAATTTTCCGGTCTATATTGGCCAATAACCCAATATTGACCAATATTTTATTGGCCAATAAGCGATATTGGATCGACATCGTATTTGCTTATTTTCACCAAGCCTGAATCCAAGACCCTCCCCCACTAGTTAAAGTAGATGGTGAGGATAAGTACCTTGTTGAAAGAGTTGATAACATTAAGTATGACAAATGGAAACGCAAATATATATACCTTACGAAATGGAGAGGTTTTACTGAACCCTTATAGGAACCTGCCGACTCTATAGAACTTATACAAGCCGTAGAAGACTTTTATAAACTCTACCTAGAACTACCATAGCCCCATCTTGTAGATGCTCGAGTTTAAAGGGGGGGTACTGTTATAGGACACCCCCGTGACACCTTATACACGTCCACCTGTTTCCACCGACTGAACAACCAAAGACTGACCACGAGATGGCAATCTAACAGCAATCTGCCGTATTTTGCCGCAATCTGCCGTCTCTACTGTTAGAGTTGCTAACTGGCAACTTTAAGGACCTCTAACTGCCGAATTCTGCCAAGTTCTACTAGAACCGCCACCTAAGCTCTACCCTGCCTATGCGTA
>Ga0307507_10001800_pt1 | contig 46976 bp, 10 predicted proteins | sample 7_EM_MG_FD_207223 | JGI IMG/M metagenome (GOLD analysis project Ga0307507, IMG submission 207223) | Populus trichocarpa ectomycorrhiza microbial communities from riparian zone in the Pacific Northwest, United States - 7_EM | ecosystem: Host-associated > Plants > Roots > Unclassified | place...
AAGGGAGGCGACGGCAGAGACGAAAGGGAGGCGACGGCAGAGACGAAAGGGAGGCGACGGCAGAGACGAAAGGGAGGCGACGGCAGAGACGAAAGGGAGGCGACGGCAGAGACGAAAGGGAGGCGACTATTATTATACTTACAGATAAGGATAATAGGGCTAATATCCTCTATTAGTTATCTATTAAGTATAAGCGAGTTATATAAAGTGTCTTAGCATGTAAACTATATAGAATGGCCTATAGATTTAATACCGGAGCTGTAATTAAAGCAACTATTAAGAAAATTCTATAACTTAAATAACTACTAGTTATCCTTTATACCGATTTAAAATCTCTATATAATTACTTAGTTAAACTTAGAATAATATAAGAGAAATAACTTATGGTTAACCTAATGTGGTTATAATAATTATATAAAAGAAAAGGGATAGTAGAGATTAAATAGATTAACGGAGGCAGTAATCCTATAGACGCTATTGTTACGGCGCTAATAAAAAACAGTAAATTGTGGCGGATAGTCGCAAATAGTTGCAAATAGTTACAGACAGTTTTACATAGTTTTAGACAGTTTTAGATAGTTATAGTTATATAACTTAAGGGCCGCATAAAACCTTAAGCGGTACTGCTATTCTTCTCCTTTCCTTTCTCTAGCTTTGGACCCTTATTTATAGATAATCCAATTATATAGGCTTGCGCAACCCTTTTGCTATGCTCGTGCCTTAATTAACTAAGTCGCTAATATTATTTAAAGCTTATTACTACTCTTCTTTCCTAAAAAGGAACTTAAATATATCTATAAGGCCATAAATAGGATAAGGATATAGGATAGGACCCTAAGGATATTACTAGGACTATAAGGATAGGATAGACCCCTAAAAAACTAAAAGAATATAAATAGAACGCGAAACCTAAGAATAGGACACGCATGGACTAGAACTTCTCCCTAGGAAATAAATAAATACTAGAAATTACCTAATACCTCTACTACTATGCTAAGAAATACAGTAGCTAGTAAAGCCGCTGTAGGACCTATAAATACCTCTAATGGTAAAATAGTCGCCGTTCTAACCCCTTAGGAAGAGCTCGCAGTAGCTAATACTAAAATTAAACGGCTTTAAGAGCTGCTTAAAACTAAAGACACCTCTATACCTAGTAAGGAGTTATTAGATACCTAAAGACTTACTATAGTCCTTAAGGCCCTAGCCTAATGTATAGCATTAGTATTATTGTAGTCCGCGAAGGTTGCGGACCCCCTATTGCTTATAGACGGAATTAACCCTATATTTAATAATTGGAAGCTTTAACTATAAAATAAGTTTAAAGTTAATATAGACTGCTTCCCTACTACCTAAGCTAAAATGGCCTATGTCTTTGGCCGTACTAGTAGGGATATATAGACGTATCTTGTGATGGACTTGTATAAATGCTTCTAAACTAAAGCTTGTAGATTGCTACTATATAAGAATACTAAGCTAAGGAGAAGAAGGAGAAGAAGACTGTTGGGGATTAATAATATATAAGAGGTTGCTAAGGCGCTAGTGGCAAGCAAGCTAATGGCGATTTTCCATGCCGGGCATGGAAAATCCTAATTGGTTAGCTCTATAAGTAGTGCTAGCAGATTGTCTAGAAATGCGGCAAATTGCCCTGGAAATGGCAATGTAGCAGGTGACGCGCTCTAGTACCGTTATATATCTATGTCCGCAATATGCCTAGGGCTTAGCAGACCCCTTCCTGTCTAAAAAAGACATAATTAACTACCTATCTTCTATTTATAAGGACCCCTTTAAGATATAAAACGCCCGCCTTAATTATAAAGCCCTTAATATAAAAATGATAGAGACCTTTTTAGTTTTCTAGACCTGCTTTCTATACCTAGCTAGACAGGCTTAAATCCCCTAGGAAGATTTAATGCTAGACCTCTTTAATAAGCTTACCCTAGATCTAGAGCGCGCTATACTGCTAGTTTATACTACTATATAGACGCTAAAGGAACTTATGGACTAGTGCTTAGCTATTAACTAGGGCCTCCACTAAATTAAGCTATGTGCTAAGCGGTATAAGACTAAAAGCTCTGCTAACTAGAATATAAGTACTATAAAAACAGGCTATAGCGCCCTAGTAAGATCTATAACCCCTATAGTATTAACTATACCGCCTACTATTAACCTAGCGGCTAGCCGTGTAGCTAGCCTTACTATAGGTCCAGTAAATACTTAACTTATATATAGTAATCCCTATAGACAGGCCCTTAGTAATTAAGGAGCCTGCTTCTTATATAGCTAGAAAGACTACTTTATAAAAGACTACCTAATAGCGGCAAAGATAAATAAGGTCTTATTAATTTAGGAGGATAGTATAGAGTTAGAAAAAGAGGAACCTTAAAGTAAGACTCCTTTCTAGGATTAAAAGGAATTAATATGTTATATGTTAATCTAGGTCGGCTAATTAGTGGAAAAGGCTGCACTATCCCTTATACTTTATTCTATAATAGATATTAAGTTTTAACCTTTGCTTTGGCTAACTCTAAAGTAAATGCCTTTGCCTTAATAAATATATAGTATACTATAAAGCTAGCTGACTTTTTAAATGCACCCCTTAAGGAACTGCCTAAACTAATTCCTATTTATAGGTATAACGGATAGATAGGACTACCTATTATAGCTGTTTTGCGGATTTACCTCCATATAGACGGACGAAGGTAGTATAATATCCCCTTTCTTATTATAGACCTAGAAAGCTATAATATAATCTTAAAAAGAAAATGGCTAGCCTATCTAGGCTTATAGCTTAACATATAGAGTAGACGGCTTATCTAGCCTAAAACTCTACCCCTAATACCTTCTTTTATAAAGGAAATCAGTATTATAATAGAAAACCTTATGCGGCTATAGATAGATACCGTTTACTAGGTTAATGCTATATATAGGGACTAGGCCTTTAAGAAAGATATATAGCTTAATCCGTAACAGGTCTATATACTACGCCGCCCCCAGACTACTAATATTACACTACTAGCACTAAAAACCTAAGAAATTAGTAATAAGCTAGCTGGCTTAGGCCCTATACAGCTATAAAGAATAGTAAGGAATATTAGACGCTATACTAAATATATAAACTAAAAAGATAACTTATAGAAGATGGAATAGGAGCTAAGGAGGGTTATAAACCCTCCTCTGTAAAATATGGTTTAAGGAATATCTGTAAAGAAATCTATAAACCTCCTACTAGTTAATATCTGCTATATTAGTGCTATAGGGTTCTACTAAAAATTAAAACGGCTTAATACTATTACCTTTATAACTAGCTTATACGAAATTAACTGGATAATTAAAGATAAGGAAGCCCTAGCCTATAACTAGCTTAGTAGGGAAAGTAAGCTTATAGATAAAGAGCTAGTAGAACAGAAATTACTCCACTAATACTAGGAATTTAAGGACGTGTTCTTTAAAGCAGTATCTAATATACTCCCGCCCTACTAACTGTATAACTATAAGATTAAGATTAAGCCTAATAAAGAAAACACCCTTAGCTATAGCCCCCTTTACTAGCAATCTACTAATAAGCTATAGGCCACTAAGCAGTACCTTATTAATAACCTTAATAAGGGCTTTATTAAGCCTAGCTAAGTCCCCTTTACCTTACCTATTCTCTTTATAAAAAAGCTAAATAGTAGACTCCATTTCTATATTAACTACTATAAACTAAACTATATAACCCGCAAAGACTAATATCTACTACCCTTACTTAAAGAAACACTAGCCTATATAAGTAAGGCTAAGATTTTTATAAAGCTTAATATCTGCTAGGCCTTTTACTAAATTAGAATAGACTCTAAATCTAAAAATCTTACTATATTTTGGACCTGCTACGGATTATATAAATATAAAGTACTACCTTTTAGACTAACTAATGGACTGGCTATATACCAATAGTATATAAATAATATACTCTTTAACTACCTTAATAACTTCTGCACAGCCTACCTAGATAATATTATAATTTACTTTAAGAATGAACTAGAATATAAGGAGTATATCTATAAAGTCCTATAACGGCTCTGCAAAGCTAGTCTCTAGGCCAATATTAGGAAGTTAGAATTTAGTGTTAAGCGTACTAAGTACCTAGGGTTTATTATTAGTATAGACGGAATTAAGGTAGACCTAGAAAAAATAGCTATAATTAATTAATAGGAACTCCCAAGGACCGTAAAGGGGGCATAGTTATTCCTAGGTTTCTATAACTTCTACTAATATTTTATTAAAGACTATAGTAGGATTACTTAGCCCCTTAACTGCCTTACTAAAAAGAACTAACCTTTCTATTTTAATAATGTATGTAAAAAGGCCTTTAATGAACTTAAAAAGCGGCTAGTCTCTGCTTCGCTACTAGCCTATTTCTACCTAAAATGGCCCTTAATACTAGAAATAGATGCTTTAGATAGTGTAATAGCTACTATCTATTCCCAGAAATAGCTAGATGGAAAATGGTACCCTATTGCTTACTATTTAAAGACTATAGTAGATACTAAGCTAAACTACTATATCTATAACAAGGAAATGCTAGCTATTATCTCTAGCTTTTAGCACTGGCGTATATAGCTAGAAGGGACCCCTAAGCCTATCTAGGTAGTCTCTAATTATAAGGCCTTAGAATATTTTATAATAATAAAGGCCCTTACGGCCTAGCAGGTACGTTAGGCAGATATTCTATCCTAGTTTAACTTCCTAATTATATACTAACTAGGCGCTATAAATTATGCGGACGCCCTTATAAGGTGTGGACAAGACCTAAATAACTAAATAGCTATAAAGATCTTATTATAAACCTAGATATTATTATAACTAAAGCACCTTAACCCTTAGATATGGGCAGAACTAAGTATAGACTCCTTAAGCGCCAAGATATATCCTATTAATCCTTTAGGACTTGACTTTATTAACAAATTACTATAGATAAACCGTACGGCCCCTTCTCTATAAGAGTACTATAAAAAGGCAAAGGGTATTACTAGCCTATAGTCCCTTAAAAATGGATTACTTAAGTATTAGAAATAGTTAGTAGTAGTAAAGGAATAGAACTTATGGACTTAGCTTATTATCAAAGCATATACCTAGGTCTCTATAGTCCACCCTAGAAAAAATAAGATCTATAAGATTATTAGCGACTGCTACTACTAGCCTAGAATGGTTATAGATATTAACCGTTATGTATAGAACTGTAATAGCTACTATAGGTCTATAATCCTATAAGATAAGACCCTAGGACTATTAAAACTACTCCTAATACTAGAGCGCCTCTAGTAGTATATCTTTATAGATTTCTATAAGCTACCTATAGACCGTAGCGGATATAATATGGCTATAGTTATAGTTAACTGCTTTAGTAAGCACCTATTTTTAATCCCTTATTATAAGAATATTAATGCTAAAGAGGCGGCCTAACTGTATATCTACTATATCTACTAAATTTACGGACTACTAGATACTATTATATCCAATTATAGGCTATAGTTTATATTAGCTTTCTAGAATAAGTTTACCTAGATTCTAGGTATTAAGCTAAAGCTTTTTATAGTATACTACCCTTAGATAAATGGCCAGACAGAGATTATAAACTAGTATTTGGACTAGAGACTCTAACCCTTTATTAACTACTTTTAGGATAATTAGGCCGAACTGCTACCTCTAATAGACTATACCTAGGCTACCCTACTCTATAACCCCATAGAATTTATACCTATCTAGCTAGAAATAGGGTATTTACCCTATATAAGCTTTAACTAGGAAAGACTAAAAGGGCTATAAACTATATGCAAAAAACTATCTTATAAGGAAGTATAGTATTACACTAAATGCTTAGAAGAGGCCTAGAAAGTAGTCTATACAAACCTAAAAAAGGCCTAAAGTTAATAAAATAGTAGGTAAATAAGCATAGACGTAAACCCGACTTTGCTATAGGTAATAAAGTCTAGGTATAAGGGCGCGAAGAGGCTTTAGAGAAGATTTAAAGGAATAATATAAATTCTATCTAATCTAAGGGTATATAGCTCTTGCTAAATACAAGACGTTGCGTAAAGAAGAGAAAGGAATATAGGAAACTTATAACTAAATATTTAGGGTCTTGGTAGCAGACGCGTGGGTATAAACTTACGCGGATTTTAACAGGTTTTGACCAAATTCCATTATATTAGTGGAATTTGGTGGAATTTAATTAAGTTAGCGGAATTTAGCGGAATTTAATTAATTTTGGTAGAATTTAGCAGAATTTAATTGACTTGGTAGAATTTAGTAGAATTTAATTAAAGTGTTAGAATTTATCTGTTAAGTGTTTTACTAAGACATTCCTACTAACGTAATCCACCCCTAAGTGGCCCACACCCCCAAATAGCCCACTCTAAAAACCCAAAAATCGTTCTTTAATATCTTAACAACCACTTAATAATAAATTCTAATAATTTGGATTTGGACTTTCATATACACTTTGCAGCTTCTATTAAAGTTATATAATAATTAGTTAAGTGGTTTTTAAGATACTATTATTTGGGGGCCAAAATAAAACTAAATTACTATATCTTAAAAACCACTAAACTAATTACTATGCAACTTTAATAGAAGCTGCAAAGTGTATATAAAAGTCTAAATCCAAATTATTAGAATTTATTATTAAGTGGTTGTTAAGATATTAAAGAACGATTTTTGGGTTTTTGGAGTGGGCTACTTAGGGGTGGATTACGTTATAACTAGGCTAGTCCTATTATAGTACCCCCCTTTTTAACCAAAGGTCCAAATAATTTAATTTTAGTTAAGACTTATAACCTATTGCGTATTATATAATCGCGTTATAAGTATTATAGTGCATTTTAAGTTCTTTTTAATTTTAAGTTTCCTGCTATTATATTTTGTGTATTTATATTAGATGGCAATTATTTACCTTTATGTTATGTCTATCTAACCAAAGTAGGCCGCAAAGAATGGTCCTTATAGAATTCTTTTACTAAGGAAGGCGCGTTGGCCTTAATCTGGTTATAGATTTCCTAGGTTTATATTTTATATCCTTCCTACTTAATAAGAAGTTTGAATTATTTAGATTGTGTTTTCTATTATATATTATTAATTAAGCTAATAAAGTAAGAACTGTTACCGTTATTAATAATTATAGAAAGTGGGAGTGGAATCTCGCGAGTTATAGGATTATCTCTTAAAGGTTGCAGTAAGCTTACATAAAACATTAGGTATATATTTATCTTAGTTAGCAGCTTAAGCTTATAGGTATATAGCCTTAATTTCTTTTTAATTTAGTATAGGCCTATAAACTTCCAATTAAGTTTCTTTAAGGGCCGTTAAGTCTTTAGGTTTTATGTATTTAGGTAGGCTATATTACCTTCCTTAAAGTCCTATACGGGAGCTTGTCCTTTATTTATATGCCATTCCTATAATACCCAAGCGTATATTAATTTACTTTATAATAGTTCTATTAACTGCTTTATTTAATTAGTAAAGTTATATATATTAATTAACTAGATCTATTTAATCGTAGGTCCTGTTATATTAATATTAGGTTATAGTTTAAATCTAAGTTAAGGGTCTTGTCCATAGGTTACATAAAACAGTATTATGCCTATTAATACGTTTGTTATATTATTTGTAGTAAACTTAGCTAAAGGTAGCTATTTTTCCCAGTTGTCTTGCAGGTAGGAGTAGTATATTTATAAGTATTATTCTAGAATTACGTTTGCAATTTTAGTTTAGCTATCTATCTTTAGATAAAATACAGTTAAGAGTTGTATTTAAATGCTTAATTATTTATATAGAGCTTGCTAGAAGTCTAAAACGAACTGGCTTCTATAGTTGGATATTATTAAGTTAGGAAGTCTGTATAGCTTAAAGACCTATTTAACAAAATATTTGGCTACTAATATTGTATTAATTAAGTCTGTAGAAATTATATATTATATTTTTATAAGGCAGTTAATAACTACTATAATATTTATAAACCTATTACTGTTAGGTAAGTTAACTATAAAGTTAATTAAGATATCGCGCTATCTTTATATCAGAATTGGTAGCAGTTAAAGTACTTCTTGCTTTTTTATATAAAAGGTCTTTCTATATACGTACATCCTATATACTTAAACGTATTTTTATATATAGTTATATATTATAGACTAGTAATATGCTTATTAAATAATCTTATAAGTTTTTATATAGCTAGAATGTCCTACTATAGAGGAGTTATATATAAATTTAAGTATCTTAAATTGTAAGGGTTTAGAATTTAGAACTACTATCTTCTATTAATAGTACAATTAATTATTTTAAATTTCGCATTTAGCAAGTATAATATCCTTATACTATTATTTTCCTGTTTAGATTGCCTTTATTATATCTACTATCTATATATTATTTTTATATTTATATTCTATTAGCTTATTAATTTCTATTTCCTATTTATTAACTTCTAATTTATTTTTATTAAGTTCTATATCTAAAAATATAGGATATAGTTTTTTAAAATGTTTAGGGGGCAGTAAGATCTATAATTAATTTATAATCTATTTATCTAAAGCGTTTATAGGTAAGTCCTATAATTGTTATATTAATATATTAGGCTTTTAATTAAGTTTGCCTAGTTAATATATAATCTTAAAGTTAAATTATAAGAGGTATTTGGCCTAATGAATTTGGCGCTGCATTAATTGTTTTATAGTTATAAAGTATTACAAGTTCTTATGGTCCGTTAATATATATATTAAAAACAACAATTCTTCTAGCTTAGGACGCTATTGTTTAAAGCATCTAATAATCGCAAGTAGTTCCTTATTGTATATTTTATAGTTAAATTTAATAAGAGCAAGTTTTTAGAAGAGAAAGGCTACTAGACGTAGTTCGCCATTCTTATTATATTATAACAATACTCCCCCTAGCGCATAATTAGACAAGTTAGTTTTAATAGTATATTTAAGGTTAGGGTTAAAGTAAGTAAGAATTGGAGTAGTTATAAAGTAATATTTTAAATTATTAAAAGCTTATTTATATCTAGCGGTCTATTTAAATTTTATATTTTTTCTTATTAGATTTACTAATAGCTAGGCAATTTTTAAGAAGTAGTTAATAAATTAATAATAGAAATTTATAAATCCTAAAAATCCTTAAATGTCTTATACGTTGCTAGGGCTTTCTTAGTTTATAATTACAGCGACTTTCTTAGGGTTTATTTTAATTCCGTTGCGGGATATAATTAAGCCTAAGTATATAACCTTAGACGCATAGAACTTGCATTTTTTAATATCGCATTATAAGCCCACGTTTTATAAGCATTTAAGGACTGTTGGGAATAAGGCAAGTTGCCGTTACGCGAGGCATATTGCCGTCACGTGTTGACGTGGCCCTAGTGTGGTGAGGAACCTTAAGTTACCCCTTTCCTCATTCCTATTAAGAATTAATTAACCATTATTATACTATCTACGAACCGTAGCTACGTGATATCACCTTATGTTACCAACACTGATCAGTAGTTAACTTTACTATTATACTATAGAACAGCTAGGTATTCCACTAAGAAGAGATGAGCCACTATACTAGTACTACTCGTGCTAGAGGAAGCTGTCTTTTAAGGTCAGAACTGGTCCTAAACCTTAAATAGAACTCTTCTACGAATCTAAGGATTTAAAGGCTAGAACTAGTCCTAAGCCTTTCCTAGATTATAGATTCTTACGTCTATTACACAGAATAACACGCTTTACAAGTCTTTGCGATTTAAGGCTAGAACTAGTCCTAAGCCCTATAATTACAGATTCTTGTCTAAACATATATAAAACAATAATTGATAATCCCTATACTAATAATACCTTCTCTCCTATAACCCTATAACACTTCCCTTCCTCTAAAAATATGGCTAACGACTAGAGAGACTCCTTACCACTAAGGGTATCTATATACGCAAAACTTATCAATAAAGATTGGGACGATTTTCCCGTTTTTAATACAATAATCTATACGGCAAAACAAGTTAATGGCTTCCTCCTACACCATATTCTCTTCTACCAAAGTAGACACTACGCCGATGTATAACTATAGGAATATTTTAGGGAGGATTTTGTGGGATAGACTGCCGATACTTAGGTACTTAGAAATGTTAATATTATCCGAGATTTTTAAGACTTCCTCTATAGGAATGGGGTATATATTGCTAAGAACAGTAACCCAATTACTAGTAACATTTAGGCCGTTATTATTAGAACAGAGGAGCCAGTACAGACGGAAGCTGAGATTATATATTAACTATAGAAACCTAAAACCAACTAATATTCTTTAGAAGGCAACTTTAATTTGTATCTAAACCCCTAGAACGCTACTCTCCTACCTAGAGGTACTCTTCTACCTAGAGGTACTCTTCCTCTACCTCCTCTACTGCCTCTACTTCAGCCAACTAGTAAGCCTCTATTACGAGAAGTCACGAATCTAATAAAGGTATATTCGGACAAAGAAAAGAAGTTTGGAGGAGAACTGTACGACATGCTTAGAATAAAACTATAGGTCTTTTACAACTATTGCAATAAGGTCGGAATTTAAGGCTACTAGTACCACCACGCTTTCTCTATTATGTTAAAGGGACGGGCGGCGATATTCTATTATAACCATATTACGGGTAAAAACTATAGCTTTAATATAATGCTTTAGCTTACCAGAGCTTACTTTAAGATTAATAAAAATTGCTAACTTTATATGTCTAAATAGCGGGAGACCATATTTTAGAGAGTTATTGCTTCTAACCTAATAAAGACTTATTTAGAGTGCCTTTAATTACTCTTTAATAAATTCTAGAAAATCTAATATAGCTTTACTAAAACTTACTAAAATGAGAACAGCCTAAGGAACTAGGTTATCTTAGCCTACTATAGCGTTCCTAAGTGCAATCTGGCGCTATATAAACCTGCAGATACGTTTAAAGGAGCGTATACCAAGCTACGCTCCGCCGTAGGTACTGTAATGCGAATATAAGAATCTTAACAGTTCTATACTAAAAACCCTACCTAACCAAGTATTCCCAACTAATATAATTATAACTAGACTGACCGAATATATAGTGGCCGTGGTAGGGAATACGGCAAAGGGTACAATCAACGTCGACTATAAGGCAATTATGGAGGTCCTTATAGAGGTTCATTTTGAAGTAATTACCAGAAGAAGTGCTATATTTATAAGAAGCTAAATTGCTAGTTAACTAGACACTCCCTTAATAAGTAAAAGGAGGTATATAATAAGTTTCATTAAAGTGTAAGAAACATTAGAAATTATAAGGTTACTATAGCCTACTTCTAAAGCTTCCTAGTTCAATATAAAGGCATAGAAGATCTTAAGGGTGAGGTTAATAAGACCAAACAGCTCCTTATAGATATAGAAATTAAGGACTACTCTCCTAACCAATACTTTACTAAGTATGGTAAGGTAGATGGCATATAAACCGTTACTATTCTTAATAACCAATCTACGCTCCATTCTATTATGAAGTTAGATATCTTTAATAAGCTAAAGAAAAGCTTTACGTTCTCCTTTAATAACAGATACTTAGTAAACGTCTTCTATGGTATTATGCCAGATACTAGAGCCGCAGGAGTATCTATAGTAGAAGAACCTTAAGTTTAAGCCCTTTAGTAGCTTAATAGCTCTATTCAGATTAACTAATTAATGGCAGGCCAATATATAATACGCTTTGGTAAGGGTACCGTGATTTCTCTTAGCACAATTAGGGTCTAAACCCCCTTAGGATATATTACTTTCCACATTATTCCCGCAAATACTCCGTTTCTATTCTGTATTAGGGATATAGATAAATTAGGCGTTAAGCTTAACAACCTTAAGAATATACTTGTATAGGGAGATAATTGGGTGCCTATTATACGTAAGTGGGGTCACCCTTAGCTGCTCCTTTAATAACCAGAAAGGAGTGTTGCTTAAAGCCATTTAACTAAGTTAGAGTTACGTTAACTACACTATTATTTTAGCCACCTATCCATTTACTAATTGCTTATGGTTCTTCAGCAAGTAGGTTATAAAGTTAAGGTTAAGGCAATTAAGCATCTTATAAAGTACTACTATTACTGCCAAATAAACCAGAAGTCCCCTAGCCGATTTAAGTTCACCCTTAAAGATAACTACAACTTTAACTTCTGTATTATTATTAACGTTATATATCTTAGCGGTAAGCTAGTACTCTAAGTTGTTAACTTCTTAACCTCCTTCTAAGCCATACGTTTCTTAAAGGATATATTAGCTAGGAACGCATAGGATACCCTTTAATTATACTAGATTAATATCTACCTAGAACCCCCTAATTAAATTATTTATAATATAGGAAAGAACTTCTTATCTATAGAGTTTTAACAATAGATAAAGGCAATGGCAATTAAGGTTAAGGAAGTCCCTATTAAGGCACATAATAGTATTAGAAAAGTGGAGCAATATTACACACTATTATGCCGCGCATATAAGATTATCTCTTTAGAACTAAAGGACGCTAGCAAAGAACTTACCTTATAAATGGCTATTAAAGCTATTAACGATTCTACTGGCCCGGATAGACTTGTACCCATATTGCTAGTCTTTGGCGCCTACCCTTAAATAACTAACAATTCTCTACTATCTCCCTCCGTTATACAATAAGCTAAGGCTATTCGCAAGGCAATGAAGAAGGTATAACGTCTCTACGCTACACACCAAGTTAATAATATATTAGGAATAAGAAATGGCCTAAATACCTTAACTACACTTAATCTGCCACTCCAGTCTAAGGTACGCGTATAGCGTAAAAAGGGAGGATAGTTAGGCCCACATTAACTTATTACAATTAATAGCCAGACTTATACTATTTAGATGCCTTACGGACCTACTTAATTCCGTTTAACTGTTATTAAGCCTTACTATAAAGATAACAGTTCTAAGCCTTTGCAGGATACTATAGAAAATACCCTAAAGAAGAGCCACAATTAATATGCTCTAAAAGGCGACCATAATTCTAATATAATTATAGTAGATACGCCGCAATTATAATGTGGTAGAGGTCGCCTAAAGGGATTTTAAAATTGCTAATATCTTATTAATTTTAAAGAGTAATTTATTACCGCTATTAAGAATAGAGTTAAGCTGTTAATAGCCTTTATAATAGCTAAGGAGAAGGCTGATTTTAAACTCGCAAAATAGCTCTAAAAGGAAGGTTGTATTATAACTCTAGGAGCTCCTTTTTAAGCATCTAATAAGTAGGAGATTAATAGTCTCATTATAAGAGGAGTTTTTAAATTTAAGAAATATAACCCTACTAAGTTTAATAAAGTTCGCATCTTTAAATTAAGAATAGTTAATAAAATTAAGGGTAAAGCTACTAACGCCCTATTTAAGAATCAAGGCTTGTTATCTAAGGTTATAATAATAATAGTAAGGAGGTAATTCTTATACAATCTCCTATAATTTAACGAGCTAGTTAGCGAGTTATTATTATACTAGCTCCCTCCTTAATAAAGAATGGAATGGCGGTTTATTTATAAGATATTACTTAGGCCTATACCCAATTAGAGACGCACCTTTAGCGCTTAATATTAGTATACCTTTTAAAGCAAATTCGTTACTAATATCCCAAAGATACAATTATGGTTGTGCTTAAGCCATTATATAGAATTGCAGAGGTAGGAACCCATTATTGGGCTACCTATAGCAAGTACCATAAAGAAAGGCTTTTAATAACTACTTTTATATTTAACCCATGCTTCCTAATTATAACTATAAGAACTCCATTTGGAATCGTCGGCATATAAACTAATAATATAATTATCTTAGAAGACAACCAATTCTTAGCTTTTAAAGAAGATAAGTTAGTAAAGGCAAATCTTATAGCAAAGCTAAAGGAAAAGCTTAATTTAATAATACTATTACTCTTTAATAGATGCACCCTCTCCCTAAATAAGGATTCTATTGCTTTACGCCAGAAGGGTTAAGGTAAGAAGATTAATATTATTAACGCTAATTCTCTAAAGTAAGGATATATAAAGTAACGCGCTTATAGAGCTTATGTTACTTCTATCTATTAACCTAAGGCTTTATTTAATCTCTCTATTGCCGCCCAATACCAGGAACTAACTAAGGATGACATTCTTGCCCTAAATAAACGTCTTTCCTGGTAAATAAACTATCTTAATTAGGGACTACTCTATGTACCTATTAATCTTCCTACTGCTAAGCTCTTTATATTTGTTAATGGATTGTTTATAAATAATAAAGATTTTAGTTCCTAGTTGGGATATAAGATTATTATCGCGAACGAATTTACTAGAGAGAATAACTTTATAATCTATAGCAATCTTATCTATTAGAGCTTAACTAAGAGTAAGTATATTACTTAAAGCGTTCTAGCGTTAGAGATATATAGAATGGTCGGCGGAGTTAATATAGTAATTGCAATTGGAACTACCCTAAAGATAATTATAGATTAATTCGAACTTCTTGTTATCCCTATAATTGTATACACCGATTTATACTCCCTCTATAAGTGCTTAGTTAAGCTTAGTACTACAAAGAAGAAGCGCCTTATAATTAATATTATAGCACTTTATTAATCCTATAAACGGCAAAAACTCTTTAAGATTTAATAGATTAATGGTTAAGATAACCTAGTAGATATAATAACGAAGGCAAACCCAAACAAGGCTTTAGAAACGTTTGTTAATACAAATACTCTACATATATAAGTTAAAGGTTGGGTTAAAAGGGAGTAGGAGTATAATATTTTATAGACCCTAACTTAAACCAGCTAATTAGGATTTTCCATCCCTGGGATAGAAAATCGCTATTAGCTCGCTTACTACTAGCGCCTTAGCGGCCCACCCGTCTTTGCGTTATCCGCCAAATTCTGCTAACTGCCGCATTATCGCATATTGTCGCATATTGTTTGGTATTATTATATACTGTCTGGTATTATTGCATCCTGTCTGTTTATATATATATAGATGGCAACCATAAAAAGAAGAGTTGCCAGTGTTAGGAATAAGGCAAGTTGCCATTACACGAGGCATATTGCCGTCACGTGTTAACGTGGCCCTAGCGTAGTAAGGAACCTTAAGTTCCTTACCCCTTTTCTTATTCCTATCAAGAATCAATCAACCATTATTATACTATCTACGAACCGTAGCTACGTAATATCACCTTGTGTTACTAATAAGGACCATTCTAATATGTTTCTAATATTTAGAACGCAAGGACAAGTAAATTAAGATATTATTAATATATGCAGTAATAAATATATTAAGGAATTTATAAAGCGTATTATTAATGTATTACTAAAATGTACTAGGACCGTTCTTTATGCTAAATGGCATTACTAGGTATTTAAAGAGTCCCCATTATATATAAAAAGCTATATACTTCTTATCTCCTTTATATATACGGATTTTATTAAAGGTGGTAACTATATTAAGCTTTATAAAGTACTATACTTTCACTAAATAGTTAAGCGTCTCTTAAATTAAAGAAATTAGATATTAGTTTTAAATTATAATTGCGTTTAGAGCTTAATAATTAATATAGAATCTTAAGCCTCCTCCTAGCTTTTTAATAAATAGTATAGATAAGGCGAATAGAGATTAACTAGGGTAAATAAATCCTTTTTTTAGATGCTTGTTAAGGTATTATTATATTATAAGCAGTTCTTCTTATAATATACCATATAGCGGACTAAACTTTAGTATTATACTAGGCTTATAGCTAAGGAAAGAATCTTGACTCTGGAGCTCTTGCTGCACCTGGCCTAAAAAGACTAAACCCAACCAAAAGAACCCTAAAAAACACCTAGAGAATCCCCCTGAGATACATGCATCGCAGGGGAGGCATACGTCAAACAACGGTGGTTTGCACTTGCGCGCGACCACCAGAACCACGCCTAGCAATGGCCCTCCACAATAAAGATGGGCGAATACTACACTATAAAGCGGAAATACCTTTATTAAGAAGGCATCTAATAAAATATAAAGCCTATTAGACGCGTCTAGTATCTAGAATTATAAGGGAGTAACTATTAGCTATAACAATCTAACGCAGCTAGTAGAATGGCTCCGCCAGTCTAGTAAACCTTAGGCGCCCCTCTAGCAAACCCTTAATTAAATCCTCTAATAGTTAAGCAAAATTAAAAATAAACAAAATCCCCCCTTACCGGCGAACCGCACCTAGGCCGCCGTAGCTACACTTCTATAGTATAGGGAACTTAACTCCCTTAAGATAATAACTAGGTATATAATTACAATATAACCAAATATAGAAAAAGTAGAGGGACTTAGGGGATAATTAAAAACAGAAGTTCTTATAAAGATTTGTAAAGAGGTCTATAACGCTATTATAGTCTAACACCTTAGAAGTGGAGATATTAAAGTTACCCTAAAGGACTAACAGGCAAAGAAACAAGCTATAAGGGTAGGGGATAGGCTAGAAGAGCGTATTGGCATAAAAGTACTCTATAAGGACTACCTAGTCGAAGTCCTAGCGGTTCCTATAAGCCTTAGGGTAGAAAAGGGACGCTAGGTAGACAACACAGCAATTATATAGGAGATAGTAAGATAAATGGAACGCCTTATACTAGGACTTAAGATCACCCAAATTTAATAGCTTTAATAGGAAAATGCAAACCAAGCAAATAATAAGAATAATAAGAGGATATAAGGGTTGCCAGAGACTTGCTAGGGAGACGCCAGACGAATATATAGCTCCCTTATTATTAGCATATATATACTAGGAATGCAAAAACTTCTTATCTAGAAAGGAATAATTATAAACGGCCTTATATACAATATAAGGCTCTATAACTATAGACTACGCCTAGAACAATGCTACCGCTGTATATAATAGGGACATACCTAATCCACATGCACAGTATAGGTGTGCTGCGGCTACTATACAGGCCCCTATAATATAAGATACTGCTTAAATTAAGACTAAACAAAATGTATAAACTGCCACTGAAGCACATATAAGGCATAGGAGAGAGAAGACTACATTAAATACAGGAGACAGAAGGCAAGGGTTTAACAGCTGCGGGAATAACTGTACGCTAGGTTATATAAATAGAAACAATAGGCGATAAGCTAGGGGGGCGTAGGTGCCTTTCTAGCGTTTCCTACCTTTAATACTAGGGGGCTAGGCCAGCCATCCCAAGCCTTAATGGGCCAGAAGTAACACCGCGTAATATTATTAGACTGTATAGGGACATAAGGGTTATAGGGGATATAAGGGAGAGAACGCCCTATAGAAAGACCCTTATGGACAGCTATAGCAAGCTCAAGACCAGGATAATTAAGAATTAGACTTAATGCGGCAAGTATAACATTTGTAACTAACTCTTAAAGGGCATATAGCTAACTAGCAAGAATAGGGGAAGAACTAGAGATAATAACAGATTTAGATATAGAAGCGCTAGTAGGAATACAAGATATAGGAATGGAAAGCTCTATATAAAATAAGTAGTAACCAGGGTGTAGATATAAGAGACAGAAGTTTTAAATGTCCTAGAGAAAGTGGAAACAGAAGAAGTAAAGAATAAAGGAAAGGCAAAGGACCCTTACTGGGGATCTGCCACCTATCTATTATATAGTATAACTGTGGTAATACAAACCACTATCTTGCAAGGCCCTTACTAGATAGCCTAAACCTAGAGAAATATTATATCCTTGCTATACAAGAGCCGTATTATAATGCCTATATACAATTAATATACTGCCCCTAAGGATTCCAGCTCCTATATAAACTAAAAGCAGCCATACACGTGTGCTTTATAATCAGTAAGGCTATTAGCCTATCCTTATAGTTATAGTAGGCAGTTAACCTAGATATTACAGTTATAACAATCCAGATATATAGGGGACCGGTATAGATTATTAATGTATATAACCCTAAGGTTAAAGGGGTCCCATAAATAGAGAATATTATATTGGTAATAAGCTTACTGGGAACCGAAGGCATAGAGTTTATCTTATTAAGAGATATAAACCTCCACTACCTGCGGTAGGGGGGTATCCATATTACTGCTAAATAATAGGTAGAGTGCCTGCTAAGAGCTATAGACACCTGGGGCCTTAAGCTAGCCACCCCCCTAGGAGCAATTATATGGTAATAAGGTACCGCCAGAAGTACAATTAACCTTATATTTATAGATAAAGGCCTATACTAGAGACTTAAAAGGTGCAACCCTAAAGAAGAATGGGCACTTACTTTAGACCATATCCCTATCCAAATACAGCTAGATCTAGATATTAAGGCGCAACTAAATAGCAAAAGGTACGCAATAAGAAAGCTTAAGACAGACAGCTTCCTTAATATAGTTAAACAACAACTTTAAGACCTAGAAGAAATCCACCCGATATTAAACAAGTAAGGCTTATTAGCTACCCCTAAGGAAATTAACCGAAGGCTAGAAAGGATCTAGGCAGCAATTAAAAATGGGCTAAAAGAGCACTGCCTAGTCTTATAACCAGGCCCCTATACGTAACACGCATGGTCCGCATAATACGCGGCTCTTATTATTAGCTAATGACGAGCAAGAAGAAAATATATAAGTAGCTATAATCCTAAAGACAAGAAATAATATAAAGATATAAGAAACCAGCTAAAGAATACCCTAAAAAAAAGAAGTAAGGAATAGCTGGAGATGGTTTATAAATAAGCATACTACTAACCTAAGCCTCCCCCATAATAAAGGTCTTTAGAGGATGGCGAAATAGGTAAAGAGAAAGGCGGGACGTCTAGTAAAAAACCTATACCTTCCGCCCCTACAAAGACCAGGTGAATTACTGGCCATAAAAGACAATAATAAGAAGGCAAAGATCCTTATAGAAAGATTTTTCCCCTAACTACCTTTAGTAGACCTTAGTAATATTATATATAAAGCACCAATAACCTACCTAAGGGTTAACAGTAACATGACAACTAAAGAAATAGCTAGAACCATTAGCCGCCTTTTAAATAATATAGCACTAAGACTAGATGGGATCCTAAATAAAGCCCTAAAGACCTACGGACCACTAATAGCACCTTAGCTTGCGGATATAGCTAGAGCATACTTTATAATAGGCTACTACCTAAGACTTAGAAGAGCTATAACAATGTTTATCCTATATAAAGAAGGCAAAGCAGACTACTTACTTCTAGGGAGCTACCGCCCTATTGCCTCAAAGAATACCCTTAGTAAGATCTTAGAAAGGGTAATAGCGGACCATATAGCAGACACGGTTAAGGAACACGCCCTACTACTATAAAGCCAAATAGGGGTAAGAAAGAACCGCTCAACACTATTAGCACTTACGCTACTCGCTACCACTATTAAATCTGCATGGGCGATGCGAAGGGACTTTGTAGTATTAATGCTTAGCCTAGATATCAGTGGTGCCTATAATAACGTACCCCATAAGCGTCTCCTATACATCCTTAGGGCAAAAGGCTTCCTAGAATGGATTATATAATTTGTCTAAAGGTTTACAGGTTAAAAAGAAATATTACTAGCCTTTAGCAGATACTAAAGCCCCCCTATTATAGTTGTAATAGGAATACTACAAGAATTACCCCTCTCGCCTATACTCTTCTTTTTTTTTATAAGCAACCTGCTTAACTTCTTTAAGAAAGGGGCGGCCTAGGGAATAGGCTTTGTTAACGACACAAACCTAATTATATATAGGCCAATAGCCGCAGAGAATTGCAGAACACTAGAGAAAGCTTATAATACCTATATAGAATAGGCAAGATAATATAGAGTCCAATTCTTACCAGAGAAATACTAGCTAATCTATTTTATAAGAAAACGCAACTAATCTATAGATCTTTAGCATATAATTTGCATTTAAGGCTTTGGGGGTTAACTAGTTTAGGGCCTAAGAGTATTAGGAGTATAGGTAGATAGTAAGCTCTAGTAGAGCGCATATGCGGCGCAAGCGGCCCGTAAGGGCTAAGTATAGTACATTATATTATCTAGGATCGTTAATTCCACATAGGGTCCATGCTTCTAGAGGTTACGCCTATTATACACAGCAGTTATCTAGCCAACCATAATATATAGGTCCAGTATTTGGGCCATTAGAGAATTTAAGAAAGCCCCCCCCCAAATCGCTCCTTAAACCACTCTAAAAGGTCCAAACAGCCTACCTCTGGAGTATAACAGGCGGATATAAGCGAACGGCCACAGCACTGCTCGAGAAGGAAGCTAATATTCCCCCCCTATAACTATATATTGAAGCCGCTGCAATACAAAGGGCGCAAAAGGAACGTAACTCTAATATTATAAAGTATATCAAAACACGCCTAAATAAACTATGGAGGGACCCTAGGGCGCCTTATAGGAGAATAAACTAATAACCCTAAAGTAGGGAAGATATATTGGAGAAACAGGTAAAGAAAGTAGAAGAAGAATAGTGCTGCTTTAGGGCCCAGGCCTATATAGAGGAGGAAGGGAGACGCGTAAGAGGCCAGCAAGGACAATAGCAAGAGAGAGAAAGGAGCCAAAGTAGAGCATAAAAGAACGCTAGAAAACTATCTACCGCAATATAATACTGGCTAGACTAATACTGGAGAGGCACGTGGGAGTTAAAGGTATAGAGGCTAACTGAGGCAAGAGGAACCTAAGCCGTAGCATAGTTAACGCTATAGGGAGTAAATACTTTAGGGCTCCAAGAAGGCCTAATAAAGGTAGAAAATATAATAGCAACACTCTTAAGAACAGGAATAATAGGACTAAAAGACTGGCTCTACTAGGTAGGTGTCCTAGTAGGTAGCCTAAGATGCGAATGTGGCTGGCTAAGACAGACACCAAAACACGTAATACTGCTATGCCCCTTATGCACTAACTAAGAAGCAATGCTTTTAGTAGCTGGCATAGAGAACTATAAAACACTGCTCTTAATATAAAAAGGCCTTAAGGCGGTTACCTAGTGGCTTATTAGCTAAAATGTACTAAACCAGTTCTGGGTTGTAAAGGAAATAGTAATAGAGGGCAGGGGGGCGAGCGATGGGCGCCCCCTAATGACTCTATAGTAGTAGAGTAAAGTTTGCGATACTAGCGCGTCCGTAGGCTTATTACGGCAGCAGTGGTTCCCAAGGAGGTCAAAAAGTAAGGTAGTAGGAGTACCATAGGTGACTCGCAGGCGCCTCGTAGGCGCCTTGTAGGCGAGTCCCAAAAGGCGGGGAGATAAATTACGGGGTTTTCTTAAATAGAGTTTTCTCCCCACATATATATAAGGAATAGTCCGCGTGGGCCTAATAGGGATCCGAATCGGACGTTAAGTAATGAATTATTATTATACTAGGCTTAAGTTCTATCTTAAAATTATGTTTCTCTTAGTGCGGGGCTAGATAGTCTATAAAACGTTTTTTAAACTTGTTAATTAGGTTATAGTACTCTTTAGGCATAAGAGGTTAAGGATTAAAATATTATTTTAGTTTTAGTACTTTCTTAATATCTTCTATAGTTATAGTAAAGATTTTATAATCTTGTCTTTTTGCTAATAAGATAAAAGGCGCGGCCTATATTATATAAATTTTAAAGGTTTTAATATAATATTTTCGCATTCTTTACTACAATTAGCAGTTATAGATTTATTATATTAGCTTAAGGTTTATAGTAAGGGTAATTTATATTATGTTAAATTTAAATAGTTATATATATATTTGTAGGGCAAATGGTTTTTTAAGTAATAACTTTAGTAGTAGGTTGTATGGAACTTTAGTATTTCTTTAACCCAGCTAATTAAAGGGTTGTGTTATTTTAGCTATCTTTGTCTAAGTATAACTTTATATTGCTTTAAGGGTATAATAAATAGGGAGATATATTTAAGGTGTTTACCTATCCACATTTTTACTAGGGCGTAGTACGTTATTTTGCTATATATTAAGGGCTTACTATTAAAGCCTTATAGGCCTTAAGGCTTATTAAGTTTCTTTAATTTTAGGCATTAAGTTTTTATATAGTTTATATTAATAAAGCCTATACTAGTAGCTCCGCTATCTATTAGGATTTATACCTCCTTCTATTCTTTAAATATTTAAATTTCACTAAGTATATTAAGGGAGTTATACTGTGTATTAGCGCTAAAAGAGCCTAGACACTTATACTCTTCTACTTTTTATCCTAAGGCATGACTTAGCCTTAGGATAATTTGTTTTCTAAGTTAACTAAAGGTAAGATGCTTTATAGCGACCGAATATAATTTATAGAGTAGGTATGGTTTAAGGAATGAGTATAACTTAAGAAATGGATATAATTTAAGAATTGGGAGGAACTACGGCGGACTTTTTTAAAAGGGTAAGTTCGGTAATGCTTTTAAATATATTCTTTTTTACCACATCTAAAGCATTCTCCATTTATGGCTTAAGTTCTTTATTTATTAGTTTTTAAGAGTATATAGGATTAAGCGGCATTAAGGTCTATAGGGTTATATATAGGGCTTTTAGGTTTTAGAGATAGATCGCGCTTTAGGGTATATACTAGTTTTGTAGAGTTTTAAATATAAGGTATAGTTAAATTTAGAGAATAAGTCTATTCGTTATATTAAAGGTCCTTATTAATTTATTAACATACTATAGCAAATTTGGATAGGTTTTTTAGTGGTTCTCTGTCTACTAACTAGGCTCTAATCTTATCTAAAATAGCTTGTTAAAGGGTAGCGACTCTAGCGGCTTTATTCTAATCTAGCTTACTAATAAGACCTAAAAATTCCAAAAAGAAGCTAGTAAAGTCTTGGTTCCGTTATTATAGGTTTTTAAGTTTAGTAATAACTATATATTCGCGGCTAGCGTTATTATACGTTCGTTCTAGTAGAGATAAAAGTTTTAAAATTAATAAAAGTACTATTACGGAAGAATAGATCTATAATTTATATAGCGTCTTTATTACAGACGCTCCAAGTACAATGTTACGACTACTTAGGGAAAAGTCGCAGGAAGCTAGTTGGTTAATACAGGCACGGTCCAGGATAGATCCAGTAGAACCATATAACAAGGAATAGTAAGCGAGTCACATAATATTATACGCAGTGTACAGAGTATACGCAGTGTACGCCTATATATAATACGTATAACACGTACCTTATGTACAAGAGAGGATTTCTTAGGAGTATGGTTGTGTATTTAAGGGACCTTAGTCCCTACCGTAGATAGTTCTCTCCTTATAGTAAATCCTAGAATATAATTAGAGTTAATCTATTAGGCAACCACTCCACCAGTTATTATTATATTGTTGATTTGTTCTTACCTATATACCCAGCCTAATAATAGGACCCACTATAGTTCCTACTATAAGGTTCCGTTACACATTCACTACTAAGGTTATAGTATTAAATAAGATTAAACAACATACCACCTAAAGCACTAGTTATAACAACGTCAACGGCAGCCACAGCCTTAGGACCAGAAGACACTAATATAGCAAATATAGATTCTTAAGTGGTTACGCGAGGTTAGTTATAGGAAATGGTTAATTACTTACAAGATAATAATAGGATACTTAAAGAACGCATTAATGGAATTAGAGCAGCGAAAATTAAACTACCTTCAATTAAACGGTTCTTAGGAGAGAAGTTAAAGCTTAAGGGGTTTCTTACGTAGATGCACTTTAAGGTAGTATAAAAGGAAGCGAAGTTAGCAATATTATTAGACTAAGTAGCCTATACAGGGTTGTTCCTAACAGGAAGGGCACTTAAGTGGTTTAAACCGTATCTCACAGAGATATAGGCTAATAGCATAACAACTACTAACCAGGACATACGGTACATATTTGCCAGTTAGAATAGGTTTACGGAACAACTAATACAAATATTTAGAGACCTAGAGGCTATAACCATAGGGAAATAAAAGCTTCAGAACTTAGTACAACACACTTTAGCAATTAAGTATATAACGCAGTTTTAAACACTAGCTATATAGGTTAAGTGGAATTATAGGGCGCTTATAGCACATTATAAATAAGGACTTAAGGCTAAAGTCTAGAACGTAATTATCCTAATAAAAGATATAGATACTCTAAGAGAGTCAATAAACCAGTTAATAAAGATTAATAATAGGATCTATTAAAGGGAACAAGCTAAGAGAGGGCAAGACAGAGTTCCATAGTTATATAAGGCATAGAGTACGCAATAACAAACATAGAGTTAAAAACTATGGAATGGCGTAGAGCTAATAAACCTAAGCGGTACTAAAGAAACCCAAAGATAGAAAAAAAAACTATAGAAACCTAGAGGTTAAAGATCTAGTAATTAAAGAACCTAAGAGTAAAGGCTAAACCAGGGATCTTAGCAGCAGAAGATATTTAGGCGGACTCTATAGCAAGAAAAATAGTTTAAAGATAGGGCTTATATAAATTGTAGAAAATAAGGTCATTTTGCTAGAGACTATAGAGGTAGTCAGAGTAACTACGCGGTAAAGGGAACCAGGCTAGTAGACGGCACATACATACCAAGGGATAATAGTGCACTGCAAGGAACAAAAGAATATTTAATTAATAGTTTTACATTTTATTATAATAACGCATACCAAATTTATAAGGACGCTAAGTACAGCGCAAGCTATTAACTATAGGAGCCAGTATTACCTAAGTTTAGAGGAACTAATAAACCAGCTTATAGATCAGACATTAAAGACAATAAGTTTAATATAGGCAAAGCATTTACCAATAATAAGGCAATAAAGGCAGCTTACTAGAAGCATATAAACCTTAGAGAAGTTAAAACAGAAGTAGAAACTAAGACTATTATAAAATAGGGTTCAGTAACGGATATTATAACACCATTAGATACAATTTCCATCGCTTTATAAGATAATAGGAGTAATATTTAGAAGAAACTAAGTAAGCAGATAACTGCTAGTGCTAGCTTATCATTTAATAAAGGCAAAAGGCCACAGGCTTAAGATTCTTAAGAAGAGATAAGAAAAGCTTAAGATTCTTAAAATAAGATAAGACATACCTAAGGACCTATAACAGACAAAAACCAATGGGAAAGGGCAGCTACTTAGTTTATAAACAAATAAATAAGTATAGGACGCAAGTTTAAGAACTATAAGTTTAGGGAATAAATAAAAACATTAGCAATCCTAGGTAAACGTAGTATTTAGCCTAAAGATTAAACAGTTAATACCAGGATTAAAAAGCAAAGTAACTATAAAGATCCAGCTGCAAGACGCAGAAAATAAGAAACTATAGATAAATTTAGGGCAAGAATTATTGCATAGTAAGAGCAAAAGCTAGATAAGAGGTTAGCTATGCTAGGTTATATAAGGGACAAAGCACCCATACAAAGAGTTACTAATAGGCTAAGTATAGGGACACCTAGGGCAAAGTAGTTAGACGAACTAGAATAAGAAAAGGATTTAAATATTCCAACTAAGTTTAAAGAAAGATATACCAAAGGATATTATAATATAGTAATAATAAGGTACTTTCTAACAGATAGACTATACACACTAAACCAGTTATGCGGAAAGTGGTATAGGCAATAACATAATAATAAATAGGTAGATTTCTATATATAGCTAGATAAAAAAGTTATCTAAAACTAACCCATTACAGAGAAACGCATAAGTTATATTAAAGGAGCGTTAATTATAATGTTAAGGAACCTAGAAGAAAGATCTAGGGACTAGAGAAGTAAGTAATAAATCTTAGTACCCACAGCAGAGATACCAGTAATTAGGTTAACTAGGTATAGATTTAAACTTAAAAATAAAGATAAACTAAGAGTTAACCTAAAACATATAGCGCATTATATACTATTGTGGATAGCTTATGCGGATGACACGTACAATATATATAGAGCACTAAAAGACAAGAACTGGAAGTACTTAATAAGGATATATTAGGCACCAAAGAAAAAGCGGTTTAAGAACACTAAGTATATACATAGATAGCACCTAGTAGAAGTATAAGGTTAAGGAGACTTAATACTTTAACTAAAAAGATTCCTTACGGAAGAATGCCTAGATGGATAATAGTAGTAGAAGTGCCTAGAGAATACTTATCTATAGTATATAGAGGAAAAGAAACAAACTAAGTATTAGCCTAAGTTAGACTAAGTATAAACAGGATCTAGCAGCCAATAGTTAGGAAAAAGGGAGGCGTATAAAACTAGAGGGAACTAGTATTAGAGCCTTAGACCCTTAAAAGAATTTAAAAATAATACCTAAATTTATAAGCTAAATAGCAAGATCAGTAGTTTAAAGTATTAGTAGATAGTAGAGTAACTAGGAACCACATATTACTAAAAGTAGTGGAAAGAATAGGGTTACCATATAGATAGAAGGAATACCTATATCTACTTATAACAATTTTAGGAGATTAGATAGCCTATAGAGGAGGCATTATTAATCTTAAAATAGGACCTATTTAGTTAACTATTAAAGGGAGACTAGTCAGAATGTCTTTTAATATCCTACCATTAGGACAGGACAAGGCAATATTAGAAATACCTTAGTTATAGGAGTACAATCTAAAGATTAACTAGGTTATAGGTCAGGTTAATATTAAGGATACTTAACGGCATAAGGTGCAACAGCAAACTAAATTAGTATAGTACTAAGTCGGAGCGATATACAAAGAAACTAAGCGAGGCTTAAGTTATATACTAAAGAGATACCGCAAGTATAGTAAAAAATTATAGTCACTAGAAAGTAAAAAGCTATTAGAGCATATAGCATAGGACTATAAGATAGAATTAGAAGAGGGAATAAGTCTAAAGTTCTTTCTAATCTATAAGCTTACTAAAACAGAGTTAGTAGCGCTTAAGGAGTTTATCCAGGAGAACTTACGCAAGGGATATATTAGACTGTTATAGTTATCAGCAGGATATCTAGTACTATTTATCCCAAAGAAAAACAAAAAACTTAGAATGTATATAGACTATAAATAGTTAAACAGCATTACTAGGAAGGATAGGTATCCTTTACCCTTAATTAGTAAAATCTAAGACAGAATAGGCAACGTAAAGATCTTTACAAAGATAGATCTAAGGTAGGTATACCACTAAATTAGGATTAAGGAAGGCAATAAATAGAAGGCAGCCTTTAGGTCAAAAAAAGGACTATATAAACCATTAGTTATATAATTTAGGCTTATAAACGCACTAGCAATGTTCCAGAAGCGAATTAATAGTATATTAGGAGAACACTTAGATAAGTTTATTATAGTATACCTTAACAATATTATTATCTACTTAGAAAACAAGGAAGAATATAGAGAACACGTTAAATGGGTTTTAAAGAGACTACAGGAAGAACAGATACTAGTAGTAGTTAAAAAATACAAGTTCTTTACAAGAAAAACTAATTTTATAGAATTTATTATTAAACTAGGAAAGATTAGCATGGACCCAAAGAAAGTCAAAGCCATAGTAAGTTAGTATAAACTAGAGAATATTACGCAGTTAAAGTCATTTCTAGGGTTTTATAACTACTATAGGAGGTTTATAGCACAATGGTTAAAAAGTATTAAGCCGTTTACAAGGCTAACAAAGAAAGAGGAACCATAGGTTTAGGGTAGTAAATAAAAGAAGCTATTCCAGGAACTTAAAGAGTTGTTTACTTAAGAGCTAGTCCTCAAGATCTATTAACCAAAGTTAGAAACGGTTGTTAAGATAAATATATTAGATTTTACACTAAAAGTATACTTACTACAGAGGCACTAGGACGCATAGCACCCAGTAGCATACTATAGTTAGAAAATAACACCACTAGAGTTAAACTATAACATCTATAACAAGGAGTTGTTAGGTATAGTTACAGCACTTAAGGAATAAAAAGTATTCTTATAAGGTACAGAGAAACTATTTATAGTTAAAACGGACCATAAAAACCTTATAGGATTCCTAATAACAAAGGAACTTAACCAAAGACAGATTAGATAGGCGGAAATGCTTATAAAATACTATTTCAAAATTCAGTATACTAAGGGTATAGACAATGCACAAGCAGACGCTCTAAGTAGAAAGGCTGAACTACAAAATAATAAAAAGCTATTAGGAGCTTTATTATAAAGGGATTAAGACGGATTAATTAGGTATAACTATCCAAAGATTATAGTAACCAAAGAAAGCTAAATCTATAAGTTACTAGAGAGTAATTGGACACAGAAGATCTAAAAAGCATAGGTAGAGAATCTAGACTTAAAGCAATATAAAAATAGAGAAGCAATATATATGCCTAAGTCTATTACAGAAGAATTTATTAAGGAATTCCACAAGGGAATAATATAAGAACACAACAGGTCTATAGGACTAGTGTTAAGACTTTAAGAGGAATATATTATTTAAGGAATCTAGGGGCTAGCAAGACAAGTTATAAAGAAATATCTAGATTACTAAAGAAACAAACTAATAAGGCATAAGCTATATAGAGGGCTATAACCTATCAAAATACTAGGAAGACCATAGGAGGTTATATTATAGGACTTTATTGTTAAGTTACTAAAGTTAAGAGATCCTATTACAAGATAAGATTATGACGCGATTTTAGTAATAGTAAATAAGCTAACAAAGTAGGGATACTTTATAGCATATACTAAAGAGATATTAGTAGAAGATGTCGCTAGAATCTATATAAAGGAAGTGTTTGTAAGACACAGAGCACCAGATAAGATTATATCAGATAGAGATCTAAGATTTATAGCAGCATTTTAAGAAGTATTTCTGGCAGAATAAGGAGTTTACGCAACAACCTCTATAGCGTATTATCCGCAGACGGACAGATAAACGGAAAGACTAAACTAGACACTAGAACAGTATCTAAGGCACTATATTAATTACGTACAGAATAATTAGGTATCGTTATTACTAATTATATAGTTTGCGTATAATACAACACTATAAGAAGGAATGGGGATATTACCATTTAAGGCAAATTATGGATATAAACCAAGAATATTGTTATCGCTATATTAAGCAAAAAAGACGAGTAGCACAGCTAAATAAAGAATAGAGACGTTAATGAATCTTTATATAGACCTTATAGAAACAGCTAAACTAGTACAGCAAAGGATAAAAAGGTACTACAATACTAAGAGATTTAAGGGACCAGATCTTAAGGAGGGAGATAAAGTATAGCTACTATATAAAAATTTTAAGAGTTGACAACTAAGCAAGAAGTTAGACCATATTAGACTAGGACCTTTTAAAATTAAGCAAAAAGTTTTATTAGTTATATACAAGTTAAACCTACTAGCCAGAATAAAGATCTACCCTATATAACATATTACGATGCTAGAACCAGCATATAGAGATATTAAGCCACCAGTCTATAAGGCAGACACGTATAGAGGACAAGAGGAAGACAAATAGCAAATTTTAAAGATTATTAGTTACGAGGACGTAGATAACAAAACATAGTATAAAGTAAAGTAAATAGGCTATAGTAAGACTACCTAGAAACCACTAAGCAACCTAGAGAACGCTATAGGAAAGGTATAGGAGTATCAGAGGAAAGTAAGTTAGGTAATATTAATAAAAAAGGATTGCCAAAGAATAAGTCACCTAAGGGGGACCCAAGAGGAGCAATTACTAAGCTACTTAGAGTTATTTCTATTATAGGAGGAGAGCTAGTTCTTTTATTACCTAACTTATTAAGACCCTATTAAACTAGTTTCCACTTCTTAGAACGAACCTTCTTATAAACCTTTTTAAGATGGGTTAACCGAGCGAACGCAACCTACTAAGACTTAAAGGAGCGACGTTAAGCCTTAAGGGCCCAAGCGGTCTCTTCAGCAGAACAATGGAGTTCGGCGCGCGTAGCGGCCAACTTGGACTTAAGCTTTATAGCGGCAGATTAAACACAAGACCCTATAATAAGTTACTTAGGGAACTTAAAGACTGTTAAGAGTTATAGAACGCGCACACTTAGCGTTAGAGATAGAGCGAACGTTATAGGACAATTAAACGTTTGCTTTAGTGCACTCTAAGCAAGATAAGGGTTGTTAAGATAAGGGACTCGCTATTATAACATATACTAACCCCGCTTCCGTACAACAAGAATACGGAGATGACATTATCTTACTAAGCAATAGTATAGCAGCCATAGTGCGAGCATAACGTTGCGCTTATAAAGAAGAAGAAGCTTTAGGTATAATAAGCAGGGATATTAACTAGACTAGTTAAACGGATATTACACCTCTAGTAGACGACTTGGAGATATTAGGAATCTTTAAGGATAAAGATAAAGAGGAGGGAGATGGTGTTACGGACGCTCTAAGTACAATATTATAACTACTTAGGGAAGAGTTGCAGAAAGCTAGTTGGTTAATATAGGTATAGTTTAGGATGGATCCAGTGGAACCATATAACGAGAAATAGTAAGTAAGTCATATAATATTATACGCAGTGTATAGAGTATATGCAGTATACGCCTATATATAATACGTATAACACGTACCTTACGTATAAGAGAGGATTTCTTAGGAGTATAGTTGTGTATTTAAAGGACCTTAGTCCCTACTGTGGATAGTTCTCTCCTTATAGTAAATCTTAGAATATAATTGGAGTTAATCTGTTAGGTAACTACTCTACCAGTTGTTATTATATTGTTAATTTGTTCTTACCTACATACCTAGCCTAATAATAGGACCCACCGTAGTTCCTACTATAAGGTTCCGTTACAGTCTTTGCTTAATTGGGACATTTTATAGCTAACCTTGCTAGCTTTAGTAGGGTATTAATTATAGTTTATTAAGAGTTTAAGACGGAGCTTAGTTATAAAGAGATATAGGTTATTTTGGTTTCTATTAAATATTAAAGGATTAGGGAGCTTTTTAGATTTATAATAGGTACTTAGTTTGTTATATATATAGGTTAAGCTACTATTACTAGTTCTATATTCTTATTTAACAGGCTAGGTTTAGATACTATTATATTAATCTTATTTATAGGTGTTGTTATTAGGGTCTATAATATAAGTACCTTAACGTTACGGAGTTCTTTGTGCAGTACTTCTATTAATCGCTAGTACTAGGCTTTTAGTATAGCCCACTGCTAAGCTAAGGCATCCATAAAGAACTGTTGCATTATGGTTAACTATTCCCTAACTAGGGTTATAATACTTATAGTTATTAAAAGGGATTTAGGTTCGTTTGCCATTTTAATAGTAGTTATTTTAATATAACGTAATATAAGGACACAAAGAGGCTTTGGAGAAGATTTAAAGGAATAATATAAATTCTATCTAATTTAAGGGTATATAGCTCTTGCTAAATATAAGATGTTACGTAAAGAAGAGAAAGGAATATAGGAAACTTATAACTAAATATTTGGGGTCTTAGCAGTAGACGCATAGGCATAAGCCTATGCGGATTTTAACAGGTTTTAACTAAATTCCATTATATTAGTGGAATTTAATTGATTTTGGCAGAATTTGGCAGAATTTAATTAAAGCGTTAGAATTTATCTGTTAAGTGTTTCACCGAGACATTTCTACTATAACTAGGCTAGTCCTATTACACTAGGTTATAATAAAGAACTAGAAGATAAAACGGCCTAGCTATAAGCTAGACTATTAAATAGCAGGACTATATAAAGTCTTTAAAAAGAAAGGCAACTTATATAAAGTAAAGCTCCTAAATTTAATTAAGGTCTACTTTAAATTCTTACCAAATAAGCTATAAAAAGCTATAAAAAACCTATTACCTAGACAAAAGAACAATCCGCCCCTACTAATTTAAGTTAATAGCGATAATAAATAGGAAATTAAAGAAATACTAGCCTATAAACTTGTAAGGGGAACGCTAAAGTATTATATTAGTTGGAAAGGATATAACCTAAACCCTACTTAGAACCCTATATAGAACTTTATAGGTAGTCCCTATAAGCTTAAAGAATTTTATAACTAATACCCTAATAAGCCCAGACCCCTAAAGTACCTTAATAAATAGATAAAGTGCTAATATAGTAAAGACAATAAGCTGCCTATTAAGCATAAAGATAAAAATACCCTATAGACGTAATATGGATATATAAAGCCTAAGGGCAGGCTTTTTCGGAGGGGGGAGTAATGTTACGGCGCCAGTAGAAAACGGTAGATTGTGGCAGATAGTCGCAAATAGTTGCAAACAGTCGCAAACAGTTGTAAATAGTTGCAGACAGTTTTACATAGTTTTAGACAGTTTTAGACAGTTATAGTTACGTGACTTAAGGGCCGCATAAAACCTCGAGCGGCACTGCTATTCTTCTCCTTTCCTTTCTCTAGCTTTGGATCCTTGTTTATAGACAATCCAATTATACAGGCTTGCGCGACCCTTTTGCCATGCTCGTGCCTTAATTGACTGAGTCGCTAATAGCTATAACAAAATCTAAACCTTACTAGGCGTTAAAGGACCTAATTAATATAAATATAATTAGGCTATAGGTTACTAAGTGGGTAGAGAGAGGAGAAGACGGAAAGGTAGGAATAGAGAGTGTAAAGATATAAGGCTAATTGCTAAGGCGCTAGTAGTAAGCAAGCCAATAGCGATTTTCCATCCTAGGGATGGAAAATCGTAATTAGTCACTTCAGCCATCTGGCAGAACTTAGCAGAATTTGGTGGAATTTGGTGGAATCTAACGGAATTTGGTGGAACTTAGCAGAACCCGGCAGGATTCGGTAGGTGGTGCGCTTAAGCACTGTTATAAAGCCAAATGCCCCCAGTGTCTAAACAAGGTTTCGCAATATAGTCAACGCGATTACGTAAGCTAAGCGAGCTTAGGAAATCTATTAAATTCCACCTATAGAATAGGAGAATCAATTAAGCATTATCAAAACCCAGTTACCCTATACTATTGCAATAGCATTACGTATTACCGGAAGTGATACCAACACTTAGAAAGCCTATTTCTACTTAATCTCTTCCTTACAGCTTTACTCCTTTCCGCTTATATTATTCCTTTTATATAACTTAATAGCCTTAAGTTTAAGAGTATCTTTAAAGAGAATGGCCTAGACAGCGAGATTAATAGTATACCCCTAGCAGCGGATACGTTATTAGATAGGATCCTAGGTAATATCCTTATTATTAGCGAGATACTTATAGATTATATAATAGAGGATATTATTTATTGTAAAATTATCTATAATAATAGCTCTAAGCTTTTATATAATCCTATACTCCTCTAAAACTAAAAGAAGAGTATTCTATTATTTAGCTTTATTATAACCAGGTACTATATAAAGGGCAAGAAGAGCTTTTATCCGGTTTTCTTAGCTATTAATAAAGTAGGCGCAGACTATAAGAAGAAGGTAGTTATTTAGGGACGTCTAGATATTAAGAGAACTATAAATACTTATTAACGCTAATTAAACTCGTCTTTATACGATGTCTTTCTATAACTAAAAGGAATAGGTAATTATCCAAGAAATTTCTAAGTGTACTATTATTATTAAATTGGATAACTTTGGGTTAAGAGCCTAATAGAAGACATAGAATTCTTCCCACTCTATAATTTGAAATGGAAGGTTTTATATAATAACTAAGTTAATAAGAGCTTGCTAGATAACTTCCTTATTTAGAACCTTTATAAGAATTATAGAATTAACTTTATCCATCCCAAATTCTAATACTGTTTATACCTAAAGTTCCTAAAGCTTTATAAGTGCTTACTCCTTTATATAAGGCTGTTTTAAATTAATAGAGATTATATAGTCTTTTGCAAGGTGTCCTTTTATATTTATAGTTAATATTACTAAGTAACTTTCGCACTAATTATAGTATATAAGCCTTCGGTTCTTTTTATTGTGTATTAGCTTATTTTTATATAGTAGGCAAGTAAATTTATAGACTGGAGATTAAAGCTGGGCCTATTGTATACTAAAACTCTTAATAAAGCTAGGAGTATTTTTAAGAAGAGATAAATCCGCTTCTAAAGCCATATTTTATATAATATTATAGTAAAAAAAGTAGTAAATTCGATAAGAAAAAATTTAATAGGGAATGCCAAGAAATATTACAATACTTTAATACGATTAAGATATCGTGTCGATCGTAGATCGTTAATCCATATCGCGGAAAATTTAATTTTCCGCAACCCTAGGCTTTAGGCGTATTTCGTCTATAGCACTATCTTCTCTAATAGCTAAAGCATACCCTAACCTTAAATAGCCTTCTCGGCTGCGAAATTCGTTAGGAATAGAATATAAGAAGCAGTATAAATTGTTAAAGAATATACTAGGTGCTAGACGGAATTAGGACTTAATACAGCAACAATTCTCTCCGGGAATTCTTACTCTTATACCAACTAGAGGAGAATATGGAATATAAAACTACGAGTAAGTTTTCTTATAATGCTATAATAAATCATTAGCTTACCTATCTTAGGGTAGAAAAGTTATTAATTCCTCTATTTACCTCGTTTCCCTATATCGTCTATTTAAGGGTTCTCCTTCTCCCTAGCTTATTATCTAATCTAATAGTGTTAACTTTAAGGTTATACCTTAGACAAATCTATTGGATAAAATCTTTAAGTACTTATAGTGTCTCCTTCTCCTTGCTATATATTATTATAAAATACGGGAAGGTTCTTCCTAAAAAGGTATTATAGATAAGTATAACTTGTATAAATCTAGCATGCGCTTTCTTAAGGTTAGTTTAGTTAATATAGAGGTCAAGATAAGGTTTATTAATATTCTATTTTAAGAACCTTTATAAGACCTAACGCTTAATTTTAGCAAGACTGCAATATTAATATTCCGTTATCTTTAGGCCTTAAAGCTTAACTTTTAAGGCGTTAAGACCTAAATAGTAAAGGCTTATAGGTCCTAGATAACCTAGATATAAATACTATAAATACATATCACCTTTTAAATCTAGACGAGCGTCTCTTAACAATACTCTATACTTCCATTAGCGGCGTAGCAGTTAGCTTATATTAAACGCTAATAGACTTCCTAGTTAGATATATTTAATAGTCCATTATCTATAATGTTCTTCCATTTAATTATAACGTTTCCCGCCCTAACGTCGCTATATGGCTAAAAAGACACGGAGTGCTTGCGAACTTGTTGCAAGCGTGGCGGGACCTAATATATATACTCTTACACATTTAATATAGGATTGTATTATCTTTCCAAACTAGAAGATTGTTATCTCCTTTATTATCCTAGTAGTACCCTTATTTTTAAAGTAGACAGAACAACACTAGGTTTATATTAAAGTCCATATAAAAGGCAACGTCCTTAAGATATAGGATTCCCTTGCTTTTATCTAGTTTTATAACTTAGATAGTAACGTTACTATAACCTAGTATGGGTGTAATAAAGCCTTGTAGGAAATACCACGGTGGACTTGTTATCGGGCTAGGTTGTATAGGTAAACAGAAAGTTAATATCGGTATCACCCAAGTGCACTTGATTGGCCTATTAATCGTAGATTTGTCTTGTGTTTAATAGGTGTAGAAAGCAGAGGATCGTAAGGATCGCGGTGTCTAAGTAGGGGGCTGATGAGTCATTATAAGGATGCCTAATCAGAGACACGAATAACCATATAACCTCTGTCCATATATTCCGACACTGGCAGTTCTTTCTTTGTGCGTAAAACAGCCATCCTAGTACTAATCCAACTGAAATTGATTCTCTATCTTATGAAGCTTGGTCCGTATCTAAATTCCCGTTTATATCTTTTGGACGACAATATCCCCAAACGTGCTTATGGAGAGTAGTATTTGAGGGGAATGTAGATCCGCACTTGGTACACTTAAAGGGTTGATAATCTGGCAAATGTCTAAAGAGCGCTTGACCTGAAGGGAATATAGTAGAGCACTTTTCGCAGGTTTGAGGTTGCGGGGGTTTATACGAGCTTGGCTGCCGTAGCTCTTTGGCTTTGGTTAATAAAGAAGGTGAAGCTGGCGGAGCTTGTGCGGACGGAGCTTGCGCGGACGGAGCTTGCGCTAGTGTAGCTTATTGTTGCTATAATTGCTAAACTACGCTTTGTAACTCCTTGATCTCTTCCTTTTGTTCTTGATATGCCTTCTGGATTCTTTTATACTGTCGTTAACGTAGGTCTAGAATATCTTGCTATTGGCGCAATTTTATTTTAAAAGTCTGCTCTTGTTGTTGAACTATATCTTGTATATCCTGAATCTGTTTTTAATAAGCGGTTGTAGTGGGAAACTCCCACTAGGCTTTGTTGTTATAGATGTTGATATAGTAAAGCCGTCCGGTAGTTGAACAGTTCCCGCTTTTCCATCCTTTAGGAAGTTGTTGTGCCATATTAAGAGTTCGTAGCTGCCGTAGACGCTGGCAGAGGGCAGAGGGCAGAGGGCAGAGGAGGGGGAGCGCGCTGGCGTTGTAGGCGCGTGCTGGCAGGTCTTAATTCCCCTGGCGGTTCTTTCTTTGTGCGTAAAACCACCAATATATAGACCCTATTAACGTGGTATTCGTAGCTTGTAAAGGCCGTAGAGGGGGGGAGAGCGCGCTAGCGTTATGGGCGCGCTGTTGGACGTGGTATTCGACGTAGCAGAGCCGCTAGGATTGTGGTAGAGTATTAAGCTTGTATATGGTGCTCTTCTGGAGCTAATTGCTTGCCCGGTGGGAAGCTGGGTATTTGGATGCTGCTGATGCTGCTAGGTTATGGGATGCTGCTAGCGCTGCTGGATTATTGGGTATTGGGTGCTGCTAACGCTGCTGGGTTACTGTGACGCTAAATTACTGCACAAGGCTGTTGGATGTTGATTTGTATGCTAAGACGCGTACTAGATATTGGTTTGCTGCTGAGTTGTGTTGCTATACTGGTTTACTGCGTAAAGCTGTTGGGTAATTGGATACTGCGCGAGGCTATTGGGTTGCTGTAACGCTGGGTGCTGTATAAGCTAGTGTGCTGTGTACGGCTAGAGCGCTGCCGTAGTACTGCTGAGGTAGCTGCTGCTGGGGTACTGCCTGAGGGCTGTTAGATGTTGGGTGCTGTTGAAAGCTGGGGGTACTGGCACTCAGTGAAGAGGCCGTACTGGGGGTTGATTTGCGTGCTGTAGAATGTCTTGTACGTTGCGTATTTATTATATTCTAAGCTGGCTGGGGTTGGATGCTGCCGGAGCTGCTGGTGTAGTTTTGCTGCTAGGTACTGGAGTGCTGCTTTTGATTGAAGCTGCTAGGGCGGCAGTGAACCTTGTTGCTCTATAGTAACCGGTAAGGTTGACCATTAATTAATGTCGGTATCACCCAAGTGCACTTGATTGGCCTATTAATCGTAGATTTGTCTTGTGTTTAATAGGTGTAGAAAGCAGAGGATCGTAAGGATTGCGGTGCCTAAGTAGGGGGCTGATAAGTCATCATAAGGATGACTAATCAGAGACACGAATAACCACATAACCTCTGTCCATATATTCCGACAGTTAATAATATAATAGTAATAAATAATAACTGGTGGAGTGGTTGCCCAATAGATTAACTCTAATTATATTCTAAGATTTACTATAAGGAAAGGAACTATCTAGGTAGGGACTGTAGGTCCTTAAATATATATCTATACTTCTAAGAAATCCTCCTTGTACGTAAATTACGTGTTATATATATTATACGTACGTTCCGTTCGTACACTACGTACTCTATATATAACATTATATGACCTTAGCTACTATTCCTTATTATATAGTTCTACCGGCTCCATCCTAGACTATGCCTATATTAACCAACTAGCTTCTCTAACTCTTCTTCTAGTAGTTGTAGTATTATACTTAAAGTGTCCGTAACACTATCTTCCTCCTCTTTATCTTTGTCCCTAAAGATTCCTAATATTTCTAAGTCGTTTACTAGAGGTGTAATGTCCGTCTAATTAATTTGGTTAATATTGTTACTTATTATACTTAAAGCTCCTTCTTCTTTACAAGCATAACGCCGTGCTTATACTGTTGCTGCAATACTGTCCCTTAGTGAGATAATACTATCTCCATATTCTTGTTATGCGAAAGAGGGGTTAGTCTATATTGCACTGGCAAGTCCCTTATCTTAGCAGCCCTCTTCCTATTTAGAGTGCACTAAAGTAAACATTTAATCGTCCTATAACGTTTACTTGGTTTCTAACGCTGAGTATACGCGTCCTACTACTCTTAATAGTCTTTAAGTACCCTTATTAATTGCTGCTAGGGTCCTAGGTTCAATCTACTGCTACAAAGCTTAACGGCGAACTGACTTAGGCTTTAGCCAACCTAGAGTATTCTCGCAACGCTAAATAGAGGGCCCTTAAAGCCCGCATTACTGCGTCTACTCATCTACTTCGTCTTAAAAAGGTGCGTAAGAAGGTTTATTTTAAGGAGTGGAAACTTATAGAATAAGGCCTTTAGGAACTTGGCAATAAAAGAACAGATTCTCTTCCAATAGAGAGGGAAATAACTCTAAATATATTAGCAGGTGCTCCTCCTAAGTCCCCCTTAGGTGGTTCATTCTTTAGTAATCCTTCTTTATTAATACTGCCTAACCTACTCTCTTTTAATACTTCTATACCTTTCTTATAGCATTTTTTAAGTTGCCTTATGGTTCCCAGGTAGTCTTATTATAGCGTATCCACTTAACCTTATACCATATTTCACTATTAATGTCCTTATAACTAACGATTTTTAAAACTTCCTATTTATCTTCTTCTTGTCCTCTATATATGTCTACCTTATAGATTAGTAATTTAATATTCCCGTATACTGGCTCTAATATTGCGACGTGCTATATAAGGTAGATCTTCATTTTCTCTAGTAAGTTAAGTCTGTACATAACTTCTAAGATCTTTGCTTTAACTGTAAACGGTCCTAACCTAACATAATTTAACTTTTTACTTAGTCGTCGACTTTTAAAATTTTTATATAGTAGCTATACTTTATCCCCCTCCTTAAGATCTGGTCCCTTAGATCTCCTAGCATTGTAGTACCTTTTTATCCTTGCTTATACTAGTTTAGCTATTTCTTTAAGGTGATTATAAAGATTTATTAAGTTCTCCATTCTTTCTTTAGCTATGCTACTTATTTTCTTTACTTAATATGGCGATAACAATGTCCTTGGCTTATATCCGTAATTCGCCTTAAAAGGTAACATGCCTATCCTTTCCTATGGTGTTGCGTTATATGCAAACTATATAACTGGTAACAACAATACCTAATTATTCTATACGTGATTAATATAGTGCCTAAGATACTATTCTAATGTTTGGTTTAGTCTCTTCGTTTAACTATCCGTTTATAGGTAATATACAGTTAACATTACTGCTTAAACCCCTTGTTCTGCTAAGAATACTTCCCAGAATACTGCTACGAATCTTAGATCTCTATCTAATATAACTTTTATTAGTGCTCCATATCTCACAAATACTTCTTTAATATAGATTCTAGCTATATCTTCTACTAAGATTTCTTCTATACACGCTATAAAGTAACCCTACTTAGTTAGCTTGTCTACTATTACTAAGATTACGTTATAATCTTACCCAGTAATAGGATCTCTTAACTTTAGTAACTTTATAATAAAGTCCTATAATATAACCTCCTACGGTCTTCCTGGTACTTTAATAGGTTGTAGCCCTCTATATAGCTTATACCTCGTTAGTTTGTTTCTTTAACAATCTAAACACTCCTTTATAACTTATCTTGCTAGTCCCCAAATTTCTTAAATAATATACTCCTTTTAAAGTCTTAATACTAAGCCTATAGCTCCGTTATGTCCTTAAGTTATTCCCTTATGGAATTCTTGTACAAACTCTTCTGCTATTGCCTTTAGTATGTACATAGCTTCTTAGTGCTTATACTATTCTAAGTCTGGATCCTTACCTTATACCTTTTAAATCCTTTGTAACCAATCGCTCTCTAGCGTCTTATAGACTTATTCTAGTCCTTCCTTAACTATAGCCGCTAGTTTAGGATGGTTATACCTAATTAACCTATCTTTGTCCTTCCTTAATATAGCACCTAACGGTTTTTTATTATTCTGTAGTTCCGCCTTTCTACTAAGTGCGTCTACTCTTACGTTTTTAGTACCCTTGGTATACTAAACTTTAAAGTAATACTCTATAAGCATCTCTGCCCATTTAACTTATCTGCGGTTAAGCTCTTTTGTAGTTAGGAACCCTGTTAGGTTCTTATAGTCTGTTTTAACTATAAATAGTTTTTCTATGCCTTGCAAGAATGCTCTCCACTCTTTAAGTGCTATAACTATACCTAACAACTCCTTATTGTAAATGTCATAGTTTAACTCTGGTGGTGTTATCTTTCAACTATAGTACGCTACTAGATGCTATCCGTCTAGATACTTCTGTAGTAGGTATACTCCTAATGTAAAGTCTAATATATTTGTTTCCACAACCGTGTCTAACTTTGGTTAGTAGATTTTGAGGATTAAATCTTAGGTAAACAGTTCTTTAAGTTCCTTAAACAGCTTCTTTTGCTTACTGCCCTATATCTATAGTTCCTCTTTCTTTATAAGTCTTGTAAACGGTTTAATGTTCTTTAACTATTATGTAATAAACCTTTTATAGTAGTTATAAAACCCTAGGAACGATCTTAACTATGTTACGTTCTCTAGTTCTTACTAACTCGCTATAGCTTCGACTTTCTTTAGGTCTATGCTAATCTTGCCTAGTTTAATAATAAATCCTACAAAATTGGTCTTCCTAGTAAAGAACTCGCACTTCTTAATTGCTACTAGTATTTTTTCTTCTTATAGTCTTTCTAAGACCTACTTAATATATTCTCTACGTTCTTCCTCGCTCATTAAGTAGATAATGATATTATTAAGATATGCCATAATAAACTTATTAAGGTGTTCTTCTAATACGCTGTTAATTTGTTTCTAAAACGTTGCTAGTGCGTTTATAAGCCTAAACTGTATTATTAATAGCTTGTATAGTCCTTCTTTTGACCTAAAGGCTACCTTCTACTTGTCTCTTTCCTTAATTCTAATCTAGTAGTACGCCCACCTTAAATTAATCTTTGTAAAGATTTGCGTGTTACCTATCCTGTCTTAGATTTCGCTAATTAGGGGTAAAGGATACCTATCCTTTCTTATAATGCTGTTTAACTATCTATAGTTAATACATATCTTAAGCTTTCCGTTTTTCTTTGGGATAAATAGTACTAGGTAACCTACTAATAACTATAACGGTCTAATATATCCCTTTTATAAGTTTTCCTAGATAAACTCCTTAAGTGCTACTAACTCGGTTTTAGTAAGTTTATAGATTAAAAAGAACTTTAGGCTTATTCCTAGCTCCAACTCTATCTTATAGTCCTATGCTGTATACTCTAATAGCTGTTCGCTTTTTAGGCTCCATAACTTTTTTCTGTACTTATGGTATCTCTTTAGTACATAACTTAAGCCTCGCTTAGTTTCTTTATACGTTGCTCCAACTTGGTACCATACTACTTTGGTTTATTGCCGCATTTTACGTTATTATATATCCTTAATACTAACCTAACCTATAATCCAGTTAATCTTTAGATTGTACTCCTATAACCAAGGCATTCCTAATATTGCCTTATCCTTTCCCAACGGTAGGATATTAAAAGATATCTTAACTAGTCTTCCTTTAATGGTTAACTAAATTAGTCCTGTTTTAAGATTAATAATGCCTCCTCTATATGCTATTAGATCCCCTAAAATTGTTATTAATAGGTATAGGTATTTTTTCTATCTGTGTGGTAACCCTATTCTTTTAACTGCTATTAGTAATATATAGTTCCTAATTACTCTACTATCCACTAACGCTTTAAACTTCTGATCTTGCCACTTGGCTTATAAATTTAGGTATCGTCCTATAACTCCTTTAAGGGTCTAAGGCTCTACCACTAGCTCCCTCTAGTCCTATAGGCCTCCACTTTTCCTAACTATTAGCTGTTATTCTTTAACTATACTTAGTCCCTCTATAGCCAATACTTAGTTTGCTTTTTATCTTTAACATACCATAGATATATATTCTCTAGGCATTCCTACTACTATTGTCCATCTAGGCATTTTTCTATAAGAAACCTTTTTAGTTAAAGTGTTAAGCTTCCTAACTTTTGTTTTTCTGTTAGATGCCAGCTATATATATACTTAGCATTTCTAAACCTTTTTTCGTCTGTCATCTAATACATCCTTATTAGATACTTACGATGCTTATCTTTAGATGTCCTATGCATATTATACATATTATCTACACATGCAATCCACGCCAGTGTATAATACGCTAGGTGTTTTAGGTTAACTCTTAGCTCGTCTTTATTCCTAAGTTTAAACCTTTCCCGCGTTAACCTAAATAGGGCCGTTTTGTTTACTAGTTCTGTTACTCTTTTAGTCTCTCTCTAGTCTTTAGCCTGCTCCTCTAGGTTCTTTAATATTATAATTAAGGCTCCCTTAATATAACGTATCTACTTTTTAGATATCGCTTGGTCTGGTATAACTTTTTCATCTAACTATATATAAAAATCTTCCCACTTATTGTTTCCTCTTTGCTTATACCACTTTTAATATAGCTCCGTAAGTATATACAATCTGTCTATAAGGAAGTATCTTTTTATTACTGTATTATTGCAACCTTTAATATGTCGTTTCGCGAATCTAGTTAGGATTCCTAGATCCTCTTCTTATTCCAGTTTATTTAACTACTTAGCTCTTAGTGTTCCTACCCTCAGCCTATTTATAACTTTTTGTATAGGTGCTCTGTCCTTTATACATTCTAGTATAGCTAATCTCTATTCTAGCTTTTATTCTTGCCATATAATAACTTATTGCCTAAACTTATCTATACTTTCTTTTTACTTTCGTCTCCTAAAAGGATCCTTAAAGTTGTCTTACTTCTTAATTGCTATGTTAACTTTTTAACCTTTAGGCTAAATACTATGTTCACCTAGAACTACTATTATGGACCTTATTTGTTCTTTAAAGTCTTGGCTTCTTAGGAATCTTTATCCTAAGCTTATTTGTTTATTACCGAACTGAGCTGCTGCCCCCTCCCATCGGTTGTTGTCTGTTGTGGGTTCTTAGGTATGTCTTATCTTACTTTAAGAATCTTAAGCGTCTCTTATCTCTTCCTAAGAATCTTAAGCCTATGGCCTTTTGCCTTTATTAAGTGGTAAGCTAGCACTAGCAGTTGTCTGCTTGTTTAACCGTCTTTAAGTATTGCTCCTTCTATCTCGTGAAGTAATGGATACTATATCTAACGGTGTTATAATGCCCGTTACTAAACCGCATTTTATAGAGGTCTTAGTCTCTGCTTCTGTTGCGTTATTAAGGTTTAGGTAATCCTAGTTAGTCCCTTTTTTTTCCTTATTGCTATTAATTAATAAGTACTCCAACTCTATTATTATAGTTACTAATCTTTGTCTGCATATTGCTGTAACATCCTAATCCAGCTTATAGAGTTAATCTTATTTTTTATCTAACTCTATGGTTCCCTTAAGTCCTCTTAACTCTGGCTCCTATAGCCAATAGCTTACGCTATACTTAGCGTCTTTATAAATTTAGTATACGTTGTTATAATAGAACGTAAAGTGCTTGATTAAATACTCCTTGGTCTCGCGTAATACACCTATATCCGCTTTATTGTACTCTAACAACCTTGTGCCTTTTACTGTGTGGTTACTTTAACCATTTCTGCAGTCTTTAGCAAAATAACTCTGTTTTCTGCAATTTATATAAGCTCCTAACTTAAACTATTACTCTTATTATAGAGTCCGCCTAAACATCTTCTACTGCTAAGATCCCTAGTTTGGCCTCTGCTCTTTAGTCCTATAATTACTTAATCCTTAACCTCTAGGTTTCTATAGTTTCTTACTCCATTTTCTAGATTCCTTAGTACCGCTTAAGTCTATTAGCTCTGGCCTACTACTTTATGGTTTATAACTTTATGTCTGTCGTTATATACTCTGCGCCTTATATAACTATAGAACTTGGTCTTGCCCTTTCTTAGCTTATTCCCTCTAATAGATCCTATTATTAATTTTTATTAACTGATCTATTAAGTCTCTTAGACTCTCCACATCTTCCATTAAAATAATCGCGTCCTGGACTTTAGCCTTAAGTCCCTGTTTGTACTATACTATAAGCGCCTTATTATTCCACTTAACCTATATTGCGAGTGTCTAAAACTGGGTTATATACTTAATTGCTAAAGTTCGTTATACTAGGTTTTAAAGTTTTCTCTTTGCTATAGTTATTGCTTCTAGGTTTCTAAACATCTATATAAGCCTCTCCACAAACCCGTTCTAGCTAGTAAACATAAACCGTACTTCTTAATTAGCAGTTATTATTCTGTTAACTTGGATCTTAGTAAGGTAAGGTTTAAACCACTTAAGTGCTCTTCCGGTTAAGAATAGTCCTATATATACTACTTAGTCTATGGGTATTGCTAACTTCGCCCCCTCTTACATAACCTTAAAGTGTATTTATATAAGAAACCCTTTAAGCTTTAACTTTTCCCCTAAGAACTATTTAATTGAGGGTAACTTAACCTTAGCTGCTCCGATTCCATTAATTTAATTCTTAAGTACTTAATTATTGTCTGTTAACTAATTAACCATTTCTTATAACTAACCTATCGTAATAAGTTGTGAGTTAGTATCCGCTATACTAGTATCTCCACTTGTACCTAAGGTGGTTGCTGCTGTAGACGGCGTCGTGACTAGTGCTTTTAGTGGCATATTATTTGACTTTGTTAATACTGTAACTAGGTAGTAAATGTGTAACAAAGCCTTATGGGAAATACTATAGTGGACTTATTATTGGGCTAGGTTGTATAGGTAAACAGGAAGTTAATAATATAACAGTAATAAATAATAACTGGTGGAGTGGTTGCCCAAGAGATTAACTCTAATTGTATTCTAAGATTTACTATAAGGAAAGGAACTATCTAGGTAGGGACTATAGGTCCTTAAATACACATCTGTACTCCTAAGAAATCCTCCTTATACGTAAAGTACGTGTTATATATGTTATACGTACGTTCCGTTTATACACCGCGTACTCTGCGTACAACATTATATAACCTCGGCTACTATTCCTCGTCATATAGTTCTACCAGCTCCATCCTAGACCATGCCTATATTAACCAACTAGCTTCCTCCGACTCTTCTCCTAGTAGTCGTAGCATTGTACTTAAAGCGTCTGTAACAATAGGCACTTCTAAGCTGCCGGCAATAATATATTTATATCTTAGAGCTTTTTTAAAATTATAGAAATAAGAGAGATTATTAAAGATATAGAGAGTGGTTCTTAAGTTAAAAATGGTTAATAGCTTTAATAGATGGAGTTAACTGGTATAAAACAATTCTAGGAATATCGTATTGGCTTCTCCTTTAATCTTTTTAACTATCTTCTAACTCTCGTTCTATTATTATTAAGCTTTATTAACATTTAATTTCTTAAGCTTAAGTCGTTCCACTTAGGCAGCTAGATCGTTATTATGCTCTACCTTTTTATACACCTTTTTTATTTATATACCCTTAGTATTAAATCCTTTAAGCCTCTTGCTCTTAAATAAATACCAATAGTTAAAAAGGGTATGTCCCCTTATATTGCATACTAGGCATTTTAGGTTCTTTAACTTCTTAGAAGACGTCTCTTTAGTCAAATTTATCCCTACCCTTTTTTAACTACAAGATAAGCTATTCCCTCTTCCCTTTTGGACTTTAGTAGCAATAAAGATATCCTCTTTAAACTCTTTTACGAAGTCTATATTAAATACACTCCCTCTAGTAGTTAAGAATAGTATAACTTTTAAAAGGTTTATAAATGCTTCTTATAGCTCTATTGCTACTTTATGGTATTCTAATAAGTAAGCCTTTTTAGTATTATTTACCTACTTGGTGTATATAACAAAATAGGTTTTACTTATAGGTTATATTATATTTACAAGGTCTATTAGCCAGATCCCATTAATTATCTATAAAAGATTATACTTCTCTACTATATTTATCGCATACTCCTATTAATTAAGCTACTGGGTAACCTTTGTCTACTTAAGTCCCTTAAGTAATTCTATATACTATAGCTGTACCTTTCTTATTATAAAGTTCTTTAAAGGCTTAGTGTCTTCTTTTAACTAAATTAGCCATTTCTTAACTATAAGGGAAGGGTTAAGCAGTAGCTTCTTCTAAATTAATACTATAGATATAATCTTCCTATCTTAGGAAATACTTTATATTTTAGCTATAGTATTATCTACTATTCTTATATACTTTCTGTTAATTTATTAAGAGCTATATATATAAGGTTGCATTCTTATTAAAATCTATAACCTTTAGATAAGGTGGTTTTTTAAGTAGACCTTCTTAAGGTGCTTCTATGGCTGGGTTAATATAGGCCCAAATTTGCTAATCTATAAGGGCTTGGAGTTGCTATAGCCATTATTCCCAGTCTTTTAGCTTATTAGGGATAATTATTATTAATAAACTCGTTGGTAGAGTTATTTAACTAATAGGCAAGTAAGGAATTAAGATGGTATTTTGTTGTTAGGATTGTCCTTATTATTAGGATCGTCCTTGTTATTAGGGTCGTCCTATAGCGATTAAGGTGGAATCTTGTGGAATCTCGTGGAATCTCGTATCAGAATTATCCTGTGACAATTAAGGTAGGATTTCTATTAGAGTCTACGTCTTGACAATAAGGTATCAGAGTCTAACAATAAGGTAGAATTTCTTTAAATAATTAAGTAATAGCTGAATAGCTTCTTAAGTTGGCGGACTGGGCTTATAACTGTTACGAAGTTTAAATAAAGTAGTTCATTAATGAAATGGGTTGATTAATTGATGATCTTGACTTAATCGTTCTGATTGATACTTCTGATAAGCCCCTAGGGCTTTAAGCTACGAAGAGACTTTACAGTGCACGGGCTCCGTGTACGTGACTTATGCACGTGACCTACGCCTTTAGAGAATACAGATTATCTAACACTCGCTGTTACGGGACGGGGGCAATGGCTACAGAGCGTATGTATTCGAGGAGTCTACAAGACGTTGCGCGATCGATCGTAAGGGTCGAGGGCGTAAGGAGGTGATATACCTACGCGTAGCTGACGTAAGCTG